>Ga0163153_10000528_pt1 | contig 67689 bp, 76 predicted proteins | sample OliLakLV19MP6IB1_FD_148629 | JGI IMG/M metagenome (GOLD analysis project Ga0163153, IMG submission 148629) | Freshwater microbial mat bacterial communities from Lake Vanda, McMurdo Dry Valleys, Antarctica - Oligotrophic Lake LV.19.MP6.IB-1 | ecosystem: Environmental > Aquatic > Freshwater >... | reverse complement strand
CTCAACAGCAGGTTCACCGTCACGGTGGAGAAACCCTTCTATATACCACTCTCTATCCCCATCTGCCCACTCGATGGCGGGCAAGTCGTCGTCACGATGGAGTTCACCATCTACCCACCATTCCCTGCTTCCGTCTGGGTGTTCGATGGCAGGCAATCCACCGTCACGATGGGGAAGACCTTTTTCGTCATACCAACGGGTACCCTTTGAATCGACTACTTTATTACTTTCCATCTACAGGCCTCCCGCCTTCGAGGAGTTCCCCATCTACCCACCATTCCTTATGCCCGTTTGGATATTCAACGGCGGGCAGGCCACCGTCACGATGAGTGATACCTTTTACCCACCACTCCTTGTGCCCGTCCACGTACTCGATGGCAGGCAAATCATCTTCGCGGTGGAGTTGACCGTCTTTCCACCACTCCCTGCCTCCATCTGCCCATATGATGGCGGGGAACCTTCCATCACGATGGCGCTTACCGCGCAGGTACCAATGCTTGGTTCCATCTACACATTCGATAGTAGGCAGGCCTCCGCCACGATGAAGCTGACCATTCACGAACCACTCCTTGGTCCCGCTCACCCGGACGACGGCAGGTAGTCCGCCGTCACGATGGAGCTGACCGTCTTTCCACCACTCCCTATGCCCGTCCGGTCCTACTCTAGCAGGTAGTCCGCCTGCACGATGGAATTGACCGTTTTTGTACCAATCCTTGATGACTCCACCCACCCATTCGACGGCAGGCAAGCCTTTATTACGGTGGAGGGTACCATTCTGGTACCAGAACTTGGTTCCGTCTGCCCGCTCAATGGCTGGCAGACCATCACGATGGAGCTGACCTTCTTCGTTGTACCAACGGATGGTCCCCCCGGTAACTGTGACCTTGTATGTTTCCATCTAATTCACCAAAAAATATCTTATATTTTTTACCTTTTAAAGTAAAGGACTATTTTGTTCCGTGTCCTTGAACGCCTCCTGCCAATGGGTCTGACGTACGCGCTCGTTCCCGGAACAGCTCCTCCGCGTCAGCAGGGCGCTCTAGGGCGCGGGTCATGATGCCGTTGTCCAACCTCTCAATTTTAGAAGCAGAGGGGCCTGTAGCGTTCCTGGTCCACTCTGCCCCACATCCACACAGCCTCTTAGTGGGGGATGTTATCAAAGCGAGCCAGGAGTCTGCTAGTTTTTTCGTACTAGCTCCGCAAGATTGGCAAAATAAGTTAAAAGAAGGCATTGGGCCTTGGGCCTACATCCATTTAAAACTCAACTGGCGAGGTCTAGGGGCAAGACTTCTTTGTCCTTTACTCAGGATTAGCCCGTTTTCCCACCACTCCTTGGTTCCGTCCAGATATTCGACGGCAGGTAATCCACCGTCACGATGGCGCTGGCCACCCACCCACCACTCCTTGTACCCGTCTTCCCATACCAGAGCAGGCAATCCCCCATCACGATGGATGAGACCGTTTTTGTACCATTGTTTAGAGCCGTCCGAATATTCGACGGCAGGCAAGTCGTCGTCACGGTGGAGGAGATTTTGTTGATTAGTCCAACGCTTGATAGTCATCTGGTAAGGCTCCTTGGGCGGTCGCCTCTCTAGCAGACTCTTCTTCGATTTCTAGAAGAACCTTGTTTATCATCCCGAGCACAGCTTGGGGCAAAGCTGAAAGAAAAAAGCGATTAGAACAATGTATGTTGACTCGCCTAATTACTTCCTTGGCCAGTAGGATGGAATCTTTTTGCGAGGTCGTGAGGGTCATTAAGGTCTCTCGTCCGCTGGGTTTATATTAGCATCTCGCTGCCAATTAGCAGCAGCAGTCGCTTCAGATTTTTCAAAATCGGAATCACGAGGAAATACCACTGCCCCTCCCAGAGTACCTAGCAGAGTGGCAATCGAAATCGAGTTGCGCAAGGCCTCGGTCACCGCAGGAGCGGAGTCTAGCAGGCCAGCTTCGACCGCTTTTTCAAATTTCCCATTGGCTACGTTGTACACTTCAACCTCGTCCATCGTAGTCGGACGAGTATTGCGAGAACTCTCCAATAGGTTAGCGATTATTTTGATTTTTTCATCGCTAGGGACTCCTCCGTTTGTCAAGAGCCTATCGACAGGGGCGATGATAGCGGGGATAACAATCTGCTGGATAATGGGGTCATCACTCCCTCTGATTGTGCTGATGATTTTGGCCAACATCCAACCTCCTGCGATGGTACAACCATGTTTGATTGCACCTCTCACAGCGCACACGGCATCCTCAGCACGGTCTCTGCGTTCCTTGGTCTCTCCGTTGCTCGAACCCAGAATCTTCAACCTGGCGATACCTCCGGTGAGTTTGGCGAGGCGTTCTTTGATTATCAGCGAATCTAGTTGCGATTCCGCTTGAGCATTCTGGAGTGAGACCTCCTGCGCACGTCTGAGCAACCAGTCCTCGTCCGCTATCCCGATGATTGTTGACCGGTACCTAGATACTTCAACGCTTTTTACACCTAGCGGTTCCCAAACTGAATCCCCCTCTGCGATATTGCCCAGACCTGACAGGTCTGCCATGTCCAGAGTATTTGTGATTGAGTCGTACACCACACTGGCGGTTACCGCCGCCACGTCGTCGAGGAAGTTACGCTGAGCGTTATGCACAGGGGAGTTGTTGGGAACCAGCAACGGTAGGATGTTAATCGACCCAGGAGATACCCAATTGTTCATCAGGTTGGCAATTACTGACTCAGCAAACCCAGTAGCAAATAACACGACGTTAGGGGTCCGGAGGTATTCGCCCGCCCACGCCTCCTGGATTTTGGAGAGGATGGGGACCAGGGTTTGAATGTCGTTAATGCGACCGAAATACAACAGCACCGCCGGTTTTTCTATGTGGACTTGCTGTAGGTCCGCCCGGTTAATGAACGCCGGAAAAAATCTCTGAAGAGATTCTTCGTACCCCATAGCGATGGGGTACCCCTCAATTTTTTCGACCTCGTAGGTACTGTTGCCAGTACCCTCCACGAGGGTAACGTTTCCGTCATCTCCGCAAATATCGAAACACTGCATAACCGCAGTGGCGAGTTCTACGTCGCCATTCCCGGAAATCGAGGCAACAGCCTCCAACCTTCGCCGCCCTTCTGGCGTCTCCAGATTGCCTTTAACTGAAAAATTTTTGATTAAAGGCAGAATTACTTCTTCAAATAATTTTTGGATTTTTCTTACGACAAGCTGAGGAGAGACGGACGGATTTGCCGCACAGAAATTGAAGGTCTCTCTCACGAACGCTTCGGAGAGAATCGTGGCAGTTGTGGTCCCGTCACCAGCGTCAGACGCAGTGCGAATAGAGGCGTCTCGGGCAGACTCCATGACGCAATGGCTCAATGCGTCGGTAAAACCTATTGCGCGAAACACGGTTACCCCGTCCTTGGTGACAATCGGCGGTAGGCCGTGCTCGGCCCGCTCAATCAGCACCGGATGCCCACCAGGGCCGAGAGTCCCTCCTACGACCCTGGAAATTACGCTCATCGTTTTCAAAATCGTCTCTCGCAGGAGAGAGCCGCTGGGGATTACTTGCTTGCAGGCTGATTTAGCTTTTGCGTATTCCATGAATCTCTTCGAGCATACATTGCCGTTTCCGAAAGCGCAAGCATTTTGAAAAAATTTTTTGAACCAAATTTCAGATGCCCTTCCCGGGAAGGCGACCGCAAAGATTACTTATCCATCTGACTCACTGTGTCGATTACCCACTTTTGAGTCCCCCTTTTTTCCCCTTCTTGGTGTATGTTTCTTTTTTCTTTATCATATAACTTCTTATATGTAGGACATGGTGCCCTAATTCAGAGGGTTTTTTTTGACAGAAATGTCCTACATACATGGGATTCATGTCCTACATACCCTAGGGATTCATGTCCTACTTCATATAGGACATTTTATCCACTTTTTGTTATAATAATTGACGAGCTTCTGGCAAGATGGTAGAAGAGAAAGGGGATGAAAACAGAAAACAAAAAAACGGGAACAGAGTGGTCACCTTGGGACCAGCCCGGCCCATATTTACAATTACCGCACCGAGTACCTGCCTGTCTGGCCGTCTTGGGGTTCGGGCCTAGCGAGATTCTCGTAGCGCTAGGTATCGTGGCGCTTTTGAGACCAGGCGATACGTCAGTCGTTTTTTCTCAAAAAAAGATTTCAAAATACCCTATGTGTGATATCCGTACGGTTCGGCGTACCGTCGCTAGGATGCAGTCCCTAGGCATGGATGCGATTGGGAAGCAAGGCGTATTGGTAATCTACGACTTGCGAAACTTCATAAGCCATGTTAAACTGAACATACCGAATCTGTCGTAATGCCATGCTCACTCTAGAAGAATGTCTCGAAACGCTGGTGGAGAAGTGGCCTACTCCGCACCGTAGGAACAGTCTGATAGAGGCCCGTAGGCTCTTCCTGGAAAAAGTTCAAGAGGAGGACTGGGGACAGCTTTCTAAGGCTTTTGAATATGAGCTAGCTGATGGTTCTTTAGGGGCAAAGTCTTTTTGGAGCTGGCTAGTCGAACAGCTCCGGACCGTCAGGCAGAAAAACAAGGTCAAGTCTCAAAAGGCCTTCGAAGGACTATACGAACCGTCCGAGACCGACAGACAGTCAATTGTCGACTTCCTGCAAGTCTGGACCGTCTGGCCTCAGAATACCCAGTGGCCAGAAGATAAAGACACTGCATGGGGGTCTTGGAAGGGGGCTGTCCGGCGAGTAGGGGTAAAAATAGTAATAAAGACTTGTGAATTCTACATTTCTAGCTTTGGCAACCCGGCATTAGGTATAGTTCACCCCTATCACTTGACCAACTTTTTGACTGACGGGTCAAAATTCAAGGAATGGGTCGACCGCGCCTCTTCGGCTCCATCTACCGAAGAGCTAGATGCGTTTGAAGCTGTTTGGGCGTGGTATCCAGAATTTGAAAGAAAGTCGTTTGCGAAAGACGACTCTCTGTCGTTCTGGGTTCGGCATATCCGCCCTGTGGATAGATGGTCCTTTTTGTCGGCTGTCAAAAAATATAGAGAAGAAAAACGCGACGACCTATCAGTCGACTCCAAGAAATTTACCAGGAGCGTCATTTCATTCGTCGGTACGTGGCGGGAGGTGCGGTATTTTCGGACGATGGCTGCTGATATTTCGGTGGCGGTGGTCTCCAGCATTAAACTCCGAGGGTTAATCAATGGGCAAGATGTAGCGAGGGTGTGCAATAATATGCACGACTTTGTCACTGCCTGTCTGGTCAAATTCGATTCCGATGTTGAAAAATCGGTTAAATACGCTCTGGACTATATAGTCGAGAAAAATACAGAGCTAGGACAACCCGTAGAGGACGTGCAGTCCATTATAACAGAAATCGTAAAAAGTGCATGGATTAGTACTTGCAGACCTCCTATATCCGTGATAGAATAAAACTGATTGCCACTAGTATTAACTACCCCTACGAAGCTGCTACTACCGGATGAGTGGATAGGCTCGTCTATCGAGAAAACTCTCGCCAAGGATTTGAAGTATATCGACCTCAAGGTAGATTTTGCACTGCGTAAATGGCGGGTTCAGAAAAAAAGAGGGGAATCCTCCTGGTACGTCCAGAAGTATGGATTGGACGCCCTAGAGAAACAGATAGCCCAGCTTGAGGCTGAGAGGGTAAAATCTGCCCTCTTCAAGCGGGAGGGGCATTTGTACACCTATTCTGGCCTATCGCACAGGATATCTACTACGTACGGGGTTGCAGTCACTCGGGCATATGAGATGCCAAACATGAGGTTGATTCCGTATCGGAAAGAACCGTTTCCGTCTCGCTGGTACCAACAGGAGGCCGAGGATACTCTTATCGCTATGGGCCACGGGGCCGTCGAACTCGCAACCGGGCTAGGAAAGAGCCATATTATTTGTCAGCTCGTCCATAGAATTGGACTGCCTGCTGTAGTAGTGGCCCCGACTCTGTCAATTGCTCGTCAGTTAATGTCTGACCTGGTAAATATGTTCGGGACTGGAGCAGTAGGTCAGTTTTTTGGCAGCAAAAAAGAAGCGGCTAAGAAATTTGTCGTAGCGGTCTCAAAGTCATTAACAGGCCTAGACCCAGGCTCCGTGGACTATAATTTACTGGCGGGGAAAATGGTACTCATCGGTGATGAATCCCATCTACTACCAGCGGAGACTTTGGCGAAGGTAGTGCTGAAGACGTTCGGCAACGTCCCTTATCGGTTTTTTCTGTCCGGTACTCAGGTACGGTCGGACGGATTAGGTATTTTGCTGGAGGGAATTACGGGTCACGTTGCGATGCGTATGAGTGTCCGCCAAGGTGTGGACCAAAAATTCCTGGCCTTGCCTAAATTTGTACAGTTCCGGCTGCGGTCAAAAATCCCAGATAAGGGAGGATTCGACTCCATTAAAGCTAACCGTCTTCATTTGCACAAAAACGAAGACGTGTATAGACACGCAGGAGCATTAGTTCGCTGGGCCGTTCTGAACGGTAGGCGTCCCTTAGTGTTGATTGAGGAGGTTTCTCAATTCTCTCACTTGTTGCCTCACCTTACTGGAATCTCCAGTATAGGGTTTGCGCACGGAGGAGTTGACAAAAAGCTTAAGGAGTCAATTCCACAAGCCTACCATCGGTCGGATTCGACTCAATTAGTGGCAGACTTTGATAAGGGTATTTTGTCGGTTCTGGTCGGCACTCAGTGTATTGGAACCGGTACTGACATTAAGACTGCGAACGTAGTAATTGATTTAGTGGGGCTAGCTTCCGAGGTCCGCATTCGGCAAAATGTCGGCAGAGGTACTAGGAGGACTGCCACTAAGAGCGATTTTCTCTATGTGGACTACGACATCTGGAACATTCCTCAACTATCAAAACATGCGGAAAAACGTCGAGCAATTTTTGACGACATTTATGGGCCAGTAGAAATCAGAGGTTAGATTTTGGAAGATTCCAGTTTGCATTTTAGACAGTTCGCTCTTTCACTAGAGAGAGTAATAGCGAAAAACAAATATGCCAAAGCTTCCGAAGAGGATGTTGTAGCAACTCAGAAAATCCAGATAGAGAATCTAACGTCTCTGGAGACACAGTGGAGAGAGGCCGTCATCGCGCATAGACTGGGGGCGTCGGCTTATAAGGCATTCGTTTTTCATATTTTGCAAGAGCGTAGAAATATTCTGGCCGCTAGGCCGTACTTCAGGGAACGTCAACCAGTATTTACTGCCAGTATCTCGCCAGCGTTCAAGCAGGCCGACTACGAACGCCTTTATCCTTTTCATATTAATTGGACGTTTATCTCGTTTATCATGCGCACGATTAATTGGCCTAAGAAGTCCAAGGTGTTTCTATTGGCACAGCAAATCAAACTAGCTCGGACAGAACTAGTGGAACTAAATTTGCCTCTGGCTATTTCCAGGTCTAGGATTTTTTGGTCTCGAACTCCTAAAGGGCATCTGTCTTTTATGGATTTCATCTCAATCTCGACCGAGGGGTTGTTGGCGGCTGTAGACAAATTCGTCTTGCCTTATACCCCCGTTTTTTGCTCTGTGGCTATCGGGAGAATGGTGGGTAATTTGATTGAGAATTTCTCAGACACTATGCTACATTTCTACCCCACTGATAGGCGCAAGATTTATCGGGCCAATAAATTCTTGTCAAAAAGGGTGAACGACAAAAACGACTGGGCAGCACCTGGAATGGTCGCCGCCGTGAACGACGGAGCCAACACAAAGCAGTTGACTTGCGAAAATGAAATTAGCAACTTGCTAGCGGCCGCCACAGTTCTCCCTATAGGGAATTCTAAAAATCAGTCCGAAAACGGGTCTGGAGGTATGGAGTGCAAAGTATCGACCGGACATATCAACAGCCTAGAGTCCCCCGAAGAGACTAGACCGGATATAGCGACGGAAAACTCTGAACTACTGGGGGCCCTCCATATGGCTACCAGGGGGCTGTCAGTTTTTGACAAAAAACTATTGCGAATGAAGGGAATTAATGTATGATGAGCTATGGAACAAGCTCCTCATCGAAGTAAAGTGACTGCCGACTTTGACGGGACCATCTTCTGGTCCTCTGGTCAAGAGGGTCGTTTCCATCGTGACGGTGGCCTGCCCGCCGTCGAACACTCAAACGGGGATAGGTCGTGGTACGTGAACGGCCTCCGCCATCGTGACGACGACCTTCCCGCCGTCGAACACGCAGACGGGGAGAAGTACTGGTATGTAAACGGTAAGCGCCATCGTGATAACAACTTGCCCGCCGTTGTGCGAGCGGACGGAAGTAGGCAGTGGTGGGTGGATGGGGAACTTCACCGTGAAGGCGGACTACCCGCCATCGAGTGGGCAGACGGAACTAAAGAGTGGCTAGTGAATGGTCAGCTCCACCGCGATGGAGGCTTGCCCGCTATTGAAGGAAGGAACGGGCTTAAGCAGTGGTGGATAAGGGGAGAATGCCGCCGCGAAGGTGAATTACCTACCACCGAGTGAGTAGATAAATAATAACCTATTGACATTTAATCCAATTTTCTGTAGGATTTAATAATGGACAACGACAAAGTAAGCACAGTAATCATCGATGACCGAGGGACCACCTTCTGGCGTAACGAAGAAGGTCTTCTCCATCGAGCAGGAGGCTTACCTGCCATCGAGCGGGCAGATGGAGGCAAGGAGTGGCATAAAAACGGCCATTTTCATCGTGACGGAGGCCTGCCCTCCATTGAACGTCCAAACGGACATAAAGAGTGGCACGTACGCGGGAAACGCCATCGTGACGGCGGCCTGCCTGCCATTGAATGGGGAGATGGTGGTAAGGAGTGGTACGTAAACGGAAAACTCCACCGCGACAACGACTTGCCCGCCGTCGAGTGGGAAAACGGCGGTAAGGAGTGGTGGAAAAACGGTCAACTCCACCGTGACGGTGGATTGCCTGCTGTCGAGTGGCCGGACGGGGAAAATTATTGGGTTGTGAAAGGCAAGCGCCACCGTGATGGAGGCCTGCCTGCCGTCGAATACCCAGACGGCTCTAAACAATGGTACAAAAACGGTGTCCTCCATCGTGGCGGCGGATTGCCTGCCGTTGTGCGAGCGGACGGAAGCAAGTCGTGGTATAAAAACGGCCAGCTCCATCGTGACGGAGGCCTGCCCTCCATCGAGTGGGCAGACGGAGGTAAGTCGTTTTTCAAGGACGGAAAACTCCATCCAGAACCATGAGTGGTGGGTGGACGGGACCAGGCAATGGTTTGTGAACGACCACCGTCATAGGAGCGCGAATGAAAAAATATACAGTAACCATTGACCTAGGGGATACCTGTTGGCGCAACGCCGAAGGTCTCATTCACCGTGACGGAGGCTTGCCTGCTATCGAGTCGGCAAACGGGACCCGAAAATGGTATGAGAACGGCAAGAACCATCGTAATGGAGGGTTGCCCGCCGTCGAGTGGGCAAATGGAGGCAGGGAGTGGTGGGTGAATGGAAATTTTCACCGCGAAGGAGACTTGCCTGCCATCGAATATGCAGACGGAGCCAAGGAGTGGTTTGCGAATGGACTCCTCCATCGTGACAACGACTTGCCCGCCATCGGACTGGCCAGCGGGACCAAGAAATGGTACAAAAACGGCCTTCGCAATCGTGACGGTGGGTTGCCTGCTATCGAATACGCAGACGGAACCAGGAGCTGGTGGAAAGACGGAGAACTCCATCGAGCAGGAGGGTTGCCTGCTATCGAGTGGTTAGACGGGAAAAAGGAGTGGTTTGTGAACGACCACCGTCATCGTGATGGAGGCCTGCCTGCCGTCGAATACGCAGATGGAAGTAGGGAGTGGTATATCGATGGCAAAGAAGTTTCGCCTCCTCCTTCCTGCGCTGGTAAAATTGTTGAAATTGACGGCAAGAAATACAAATTGGTTGAATGCAAATGAAAAAATATACAGTAATCATCGATGAAGGGGATACCTGCTGGTACAGCGAAAAAGGTGTCCTTCACCGTGAAGGAGGCTTGCCTGCTATCGAGCAATCGAACGGCCGCAAGGAATGGCGTGTGAATGGTTCCCTCCATCGTGACGGAGGCCTGCCTGCCGTCGAAAAGGCCGATGGAACCAAGCAGTGGTACGTAGACGGTCAATTTCATCGTGATGGAGACCTGCCTGCTATCGAGTGGGAAAACGGCGGTAAGGAGTGGTACAAAAACGGCCAATTCCACCGTGACGACGACCTACCAGCCGTTCTGCGAGCAGATGGGCGCAAGGAATGGTGGATAAATGGTCGTCTCCACCGTGACAACGACTTGCCCGCCCTTGAGTGGTTAGACGGAGCCAAGTTTTGGTACAAAAAAGGGGTATGCCACCGAGCAGGAGGGTTGCCCGCAATTGAGAAGGCAGACGGGACCAAATACTGGTATGTGAACGGGCAGCAACATCGTGACGACGACCTACCTGCCGTCGAGTACGCAGATGGAAGTAGGGAGTGGTGGATAAATGGTCGTCTCCATCGTGACGGCGACTTGCCAGCCATAGAGAAGGCAGACGAAACCAAATACAGATTGGAATACAAATGCAAACGTATAAAGTAACAGTCGATGGCCAAGGGAGTATCCACTGGTACAATGAAAAAGGTCTTCTTCATCGTGACGGAGACCTGCCTGCCGTCGAGTGGGCAACCGGGAAAAAGGAGTGGTGGAAGGATGGTCAACTCCATCGTGAAGGCGGGTTGCCCGCTATCGAACACCCAGATGGAGGCGAGTCGTGGTTGGCAGGAACCAAGTGTTGGTATCTGAACGGCCTTCTCAACCGTGAAGGGGGGTTGCCTGCCGTCGAGTACGCAGACGGAAGTAGGGAGTGGTACAAAAACGGTCAGCTCCACCGTGACGGCGACTTGCCAGCCATAGAGAAGGCAGACAAAACCAAATACTGGTTTGTGAACAACCGCCTCCACCGTGAAGGCAACCTGCCCGCCATCGAAAAGGCAAATGGACTCAGGGAGTTTTTTGTAAATGGCAAAGAAGTTTTCCCTCCTTCCTGCGCTGGTAAAATTGTTGAAATTGACGGCAAGAAATACAAATTGGTTGAATGCAAATGAAAACGTATAAAGTGACCATTGACCAAGGGACCACCTGCTGGTACAACGAGGAAGACTGTTTTCATCGTGACGGTGACCTGCCTGCTATTGAACAGGCAGACGGCGGAAAACAGTGGTGGAAAGACGGTCAACTCCACCGCGATAACGGACTGCCCGCCATCGAATGGCCGCACGGGACCAAGCAGTGGTACGTGAACGGCAAGCGTTTCCGTGACGGAGACCTGCCTACCATCGAGTGGGCCAGTGGACATCTGGAATGGTGGGTGGGTGGTCATTTTAATTACCGTGACGGAGACCTACCTGCCATTAAGCGAGAGACCGGATGTAAGACAGGTTATGTAGAAAACCGCCTCCACCGTGGCGGTGGGTTGCCTGCGGTCGTGCGAGAGGACGGACACCGGGAATGGTGGGTAGACGGCCAACTCCATCGTGACGGTGGCCTGCCCGCTATCGAAGGGATAAACGGGGGAAAGTGGTGGTACGTGAACGGCAAGCGTTACAGTGACGGAAACCTGCCTGCCATCGACGGGCCAGACGAACACAAGGTGAAGGAATAATGCAAACGTATAAAGTAACAGTCGATGGCCAAGGGAGTATCCACTGGTATACCAAAGAAGGCTCTCGCCATCGTGAAGGTGGATTGCCTGCCATCGAACACACAGACGGAGGTAAGGAGTGGTGGAAAAATGGTGGGCGTCACCGTGACGGAGGTCTGCCCGCATCCGAATGGGCAGACGGTACCAAGGAATGGTGGATGGACGGTAAGCAACACCGCGACGGAGGTTTGCCTGCTGTCGAATGGCCAGACTGTTCTAAACAGTGGTGGGTGGGCGGAAAACTCCATCGCGACAACGACTTGCCCGCCCTTGAGTGGTTAGAAGGGCATAAGGAGTGGCACGTAAATGGCCAGCGCCATCGTGACAACGACTTGCCCTCTGTCAAGTTCTCAAACGGGGACAATCATTGGTGGAAAAACGGAAAACGTCATCGTGACGGCGGATTGCCTGCTATTATTCGAGCAGACGGTAGACAGTCGTGGTATATTGATGGCAAAGAAGTTTCGCCTCCTCCTCCTTCCTGCGCTGGTAAAATTGTTGAAATTGACGGCAAGAAATACAAATTGGTAAGTATGTGAAAACGTATAAGGTAACCGTGTACGAAATCGGAGATAGTCGTTGGTACAACGAGGATAGTCGCCTCCATCGTGACGACGACTTGCCTGCCGTTGAACGACCAGACGGTACCAAAGAGTGGTGGAAGGATGGTCTCCTCCACCGTGAAGGCGGACCTGCTATCGAGCTACTAGACGGTCGTAAGGAGTGGTACAAAAACGGGAAACTTTGCCGTGACGACGGCTTGCCCGCCGTTGAATATCGGGATGGGTCTAAGCAGTGGTGGGTGGGCGGAAAACTCCATCGCGATGATGATTTGCCTGCCGCTGAATGGGCGAGTGGGGAAAGGCAGTGGTGGGTGAATGGGCAGCAACACCGCGATGGTAGATTGCCTGCTCGCTCGCGGGCAGACGGGAGCAAGGAGTGGTGGAAAAGAGGGAATCGTCACCGTAATGGTGGCTTGCCTGCCATCGAGTGGGCAAATGGAACTAAAGAGTGGTACAAAAAAGGGAACCTTCACCGCGATAAAGACTTGCCTGCCATCGAGTGGAAAGACGGAACCAAGTTTTGGTATAAAAACGGCCTCCCCCATCGTGACGGAGACCTGCCCGCCGTTGAATATCCAAACGGGCATAAGGAATGGTGGGTAGACGGAGACCTCGTAGTCTTTTGTCTCTATAATGAACCATAATTGGTAGTTATGATAGATTTATGATACAATACCTCATTAAAACATTCATAGGAGTCGAGCAGTGAAAATAGTTCTCAAAACTATCTACGGGCAGGCCTTTCGGTCGTTAGTCGCTCCGTTTTCTATTTCAGTCCCTGATTCGGGGCTTACCCTAATTAAGGGCTTGAACCAAGATACTGGAGACAGCTCTGCTTCTGGGAAGTCGTCTCTCGTCCTAGCTATGGCCCACCTTTTCGGTGGATGCCCTTTTCCTCGAACCGAATTCCAGTCATGGCTAACGGAAGAACCTGCCATGGTAGGAGCAGTGATAAAATGCGGCGACGGAGACTATACGGTAGAGCGTAGAAGTACAGGGTTGTCGGTACTTCGGCCCGATGGAGTACTAATTAAGGGCAAATCCGCTGAAGCGGAGTTGGACCGATTGTTCGGGTTAGACGTAAAAATGCGAGCGCTGCTCACCTACAGGGGGCAAGGGCAAGATGGCATTTTTTTGAGTATGTCAGACGCCGAAAAAAAGGAGTTCTTTGCGCAAACGCTCGGACTCGAACAATATGAGCAATTAGAGTCTCAGGCAGACGAGGCAGCCAAGGTATTGGAGAGGACATTTTTGAGCCTCCAGTCCGTCATGGAGTACATATCTAAAGACTTCGACCTTGCCTCTACAGAGCTAGTAGAGGCTCGAAAAGCGTCAGACAACATGACGGACGAAAAAATCAAGGAGTTGGAGACAGTCAAACTCGACCTCGAAAGAAGGGTAAGTAACCTCGCCTCGGAATTTGAAGGAATCAAAGGCTCTATCACTCTAGAGCTGGAGTCGGCAATCGCAAAAGTTAGGACGAGTATCGAATCGAGCCTAGGAGAAACTTCTACCGTGGTGCCAGAGCTTAGGGCCGCGCTGTCGGTAGCCGAGTCCCGGCTGAACAAAGTGCTCGAATTTGAAAGGGCTCAAAAGTCCGACCTAGACGGCCAGAGGGCAACGGCTGAGAAAAAAATTCAAGAGATAGACCGTGTCATTATCTGCAACGGGGCGGAAATACGTACGAGTAGAAAAAACTTGTTACTCCGTCAGTCCCATCTGGAGGATAGCAAGTGTCCTACTTGTCTACAACAGTGGGCAAATGCTAAATCGGAACTACTGACAGTCCATGCCAGCCTGGAAGGACTAGGGAAAAAAGAAGAAGAATTAGTACTCTTGCAACAACAAAAAGTAGTGCAAGAATCCCAGCTTGAGACTGTGCCCACATTCGAGCAACATAAGTTCCACAGCTCCCTATCGATGGAAATATTGCGCCTCCGGGACCAAATAGTCGAGGTAGAAAGCGTAGGGAAGGAATCAAAAAACAAAGAATTAGCCGAATTAAAAATTCGGGAATCAGACCTAAAACAGGCCGCCGCTACATCCGTGGCCAGCCAGAGGGATGTCTTCGGCGCAGCGATAACCGAAGTCCGGTGTTTGATTGACCAGACATCTACTCAGATTAACGAAATGCGTCGTTTTTTGCAATCGCTATCGGACAAAAATAGCAAAGTGACCCAAGTAAGCAAAAAACTTGACACAGCACGTGCCGACAAAATGTCGGCAGAAGTCGAGTACAACAAGGAGAGAGATTTTAAGGCCTTGATTGGGCGAGAGGGGTTCCTTGGGGTTATTTTTGACGATATATTGGACGAAGTAGCTTCGGCGACGAACAACATCCTATCGATGGTTGCAAACGTCCGTCATGTAGTTTTTGAATTTGATTCTCAAAAGGAATCAAAATCTGGCAACATCCAAAGGCGCATCACTCCAATAGTAATCGTCGACGGTAGGAAGGTCTCATTTTCGTCTGGTCTATCGGGAGGAATGCAGTCTGCGGTTAAATTGGCGGTAGACCTAGCCGTAGGAGAGGTCTTGTCCAAGCGCCTGGGGTCCTATCCGGGTTGGCTAATCCTGGACGAGTCGTTCGATGGCCTTGGGCGAGTTTCAAAAGAAACGTGCATAGAGATGCTGGCCAAATTTGCAGGCGACCGCACAGTATTTGTAATCGACCACGCCTCGGAATTTCAGGGTCAATTTTCCCAGATAATATCAGTAACATCTGTTGACGGAAAAAGTGCTGTCAGCTATAGTGGGTGAATGATTCTGCTCAAAAAAATCATCTACTATTCACTTCTTCCTTTTTGGTTACTAGGATGGGGGTGTTCCGTGGTGGGGGAATATATCGAATTTTTGCAATGGACGTTCGTTCGTTCTCTAGACTCGGCTGAGACGGTCGCCTTCGTCAAACAGATTAGAGACGAACAAAAAGCTAAAGAAACCTCAATTTAAAAAAGAAAGAAGAAAGAATAAAATGGCAAAAAATGACGACAAGTTTTCAAAACTGGACGAGGAGTGGCGTTCACAAATGCTGTCCTCGCCCAACGAAAACGTCAATTCAACGATTGTTACATCAGCCGTTAATTTGATTTCGCTAGAGCTAGCGAAAAAGCTAGACGACGACCTACTTTCCCTGAAGGAGCAACTGAAGGTCGCTAACGAGCAATATTCAGAGGGCAAAAAAGTAAATCTGCTACGGATGGAATTCCTAATAGAAATTCTCCGTTCGCGAGGACTAAACGTTCCAGATGTTTCGGATTTTGTCAAAAAAGCAAAAAACGAAGCAATCTCGGAAGTTTAGGCTCTGAGCAATAATCTAATTCGCTCAATGCCGCTGAAGGAACCTACAAAGCAGACTCTTGCCCGCTATGGCCTATCCGTACTAGAATGGCAGACCATGGCAGAGCAGCAAGAGTCTGCTTGTTATATTTGCAGAAAACAGCCTTCAACTGGTCGTCTCTGTATAGACCACGACCACGCTAAGGGGTGGAAGAAGATGCCCCCTCGGCAGCGCGTGCTCTACGTGAGGGGGCTACTTTGTTGGGTCTGCAATCACTACTACGTAGGTCGCGGGATTTCCGTCGACAAAGCCCAGCAAGTCGTCAACTACCTTAAAGCGTACGAAGAAAGAAAACCCCGTTAATGTCCACCAGACCATTCAGTAATTTGTCCAAAGTCGTCTATAAGCGGACATATGCCAGAAACGATGGAGGAATTCCTGAAAATTTCTCCGATACTATTGAGCGCATCATAAGAGGGAATACGGAGGGGCACAACGTCACCGCTCAGGAGGTTGAGCGCCTTAGGTATTTTATGACTGAACGCAAGGCTGGGCCTGCTGGGCGCGGCTGGTGGTGTTCTGGGTCCCCTGCGCAAAAACGGTTCGGTGGAGCCGCACTGACCAACTGTTGGTTTTTGACGGGTGATGATTGGGCGAATTTCGTGATGGCTCAAGACCTCCTAATGCTCGGCGGAGGCGTAGGATATAGCGTAGAGCGCCAATTTATCGACTCTCTACCGAGAATTAAAAAAAATGTGTTGATTACCCATAAATCGACCAAGGATGCTGATTTTATCATCCCGGATAGCCGAGAGGGGTGGTGTGAGCTTACTCGCAGAACGCTGGAGGCGTTTTTCGTGACCGGCAAGGGATTTAATTTCTCGACGGTGTGTATTCGGCCCACTGGAGAACCCATTGGAGGGTTTGGCGGGGTCGCCAGCGGCCCAAAACCCTTAATCCGGATGGTAGAAAAACTCTGCGGGATATTCCATTCAAGAGCTGGCCACAAATTGCGCTCGATAGATGCTGCCGATGTAATGTGCAGCGTCGGTGAAATGGTGGTCGCCGGAAATGTAAGGCGCTCCGCTATCATCATCATCGGAGATGCGCATGACAAGGAATTTCTGAAAATTAAACGCTGGGACCTAGGCCCCATCCCTACACAGCGAGCGATGGCGAATTTTTCTATCATGGCTGAGGACCCGGAGAACGACTTACGTCCTCTATTCTGGGCTACTTACCACCACGGAGAACCTCTCGGGATTGTTAATCGGCATAATATCAGGAATTACGGTCGTGGAAGCGCTAATCCAAAAAAGGATTCGGCGATGGGGGTTAACCCGTGCGCTGAGGCCACGTTGGAGGACGGCGAGCCGTGCAACCTCCAGGAAATCAACTTGGCAGCTATAGAGTCAACACAGGAATTTGCGGAGGCTGCCCGGTTGATGCACCGATACGGTAAGCGGGTCACCATGGAAAAATACCATTGGGCCAAATCAGACGAGGTCATTAAACGCAACCGGCGCATCGGAACAGGGATTACGGGTTGTCTTCAAAATACCGCCCTGTTCAATGCAAAAGTCCTGGATTATGTCTACGAGCAAATCCAGGAAGAGAACGTGTCTTACTCAAAGGAGTTGGAGATTGCTGAGTCCATCAGGACCACGGTCATAAAGCCGTCTGGTAGTCAATCGAAATTACTAGGCGCGATGGCCGAAGGCATCCATCCGGCCTATAGTAAATACTTGATTCAGCGCATCAGGATTGCATCCAACGACGCATTAATAGAGCGACTACAAAAGGCCGGACACTACATGGAGCCGGTTGAGAAATTTGACGGGACCCTCGACCCTGAGACGATGGTCGTCGACTTTTATCTAGAGACTCCGGATGGGTGCCCCATCGCCGATGAGGGGTTCGGGACTCGGGAACAGCTAGATTCTCTCCTGTTGGCTCAAGAGCACTGGGCGGACCAGGCGGTGAGTATCACTGTATACTACAAAGAGGAAGACCTGCCCTTCATCAAGGAGTGGGTATCGGACCATCTCCACCGCATCAAAACGATTTCTTTTCTGAAACACGCAGGACACGGGTTCAAACAGGCCCCCAAGGAGCCAATCTCCCGGGAGCAGTTTTCGGAGCTATCCAGCAACATTAGACCTCTAGATATCGAGGGGGTTGGGGATGGCGAATTAGTGTCAGGTATTGAGTGTGATGGCGGCGCCTGCCCCATCAGATAATAGTTCTTGACAATGGTTCTAGTATCCATTACCATTGGTAATGGGATAGCTTGCGTTCACATCTGGGGAAATAAATTTGTTTTTTGATAATGATGGTGATGGTGACGGTTACACACAAGAAGACGATGTTGTCGAAGAACTTGAAGAAAAAATCCCATCAAATTTATTGATGGCCTCTGAATCGCCGGTAGAGGACGACTCAGAGATGGCGGAGGCGGAGAGCCGGCTCCATAAGGCTAACCTGTACCGTCAATTTTTAGTAGGTCGGGTTTTTGCCGGTCATGACGATGATACTGACAGTATCACGCTGGAAGTAGAGAAAGAGTTTCGCGATTTCGCAAAAACTCGGCTCTCCATCCTACTAGGTATCTCCTCGGCCAAACCCGAAGCCGCACAGCAGCAGTTTTCTGCTGACGAAGTGGAGGTGCTACGATTGGTGGCCAAACGTATGAAGGTCGCTACTTCTACGACTGCACCTAGCGTCCCCCCAAAAAATATCGCACCTAGAAAAATGGCGGAACTTAAGCCACGACAGTTGACCCAGACCCAGACAAAGTCTGCTATCTCCAAGCCTGCGATGAAGCCTGCGATTAAGCCTGCTATCTCCAAGCCTGCGATGGATGCCTCAAATAAGGCTCCTCCTGTCACTGCTAGTCCGGTAGACAAAAAAAGGAAAACCGTACCGCAAGACGAAGAGATTATCGAGGAGAGAGGGAGAAAATACAAAGTCGCGTGGCGTGAAGTAAATTTCGATTCACTCGACAGGAACTCCCGAGAGCATCTCTCTCAGATGAAAAATGACTCGGCATCAGTACTGCCGGATGGTGTACAGGTAGTTAAGACCTCTGGTGGGGATTTTTTTAAGATTGTTAAATGCGATTTAACAACACAAAAGAGAAACTCCGCCAGCGTTCCTATGCCTATGGGGCACCAATTCGATGTTATCAGTGCGATGAGGGCGGCTGAAGCAGTCTCAACAGTGAGTAATTACACGAACACAATCATCACCAAGCTAGGAACAAAAACATGATAGACACAGAATCGACGAAGCTCAAGAAAAAGTACCAAAAAACGATACTCGAACGGGTGCAGGACTTGGAGAGCTTCCAGCAGTTCCGCGAAGGGGTTGCTAAGCAAATAGGGGACCTGTGCCGAGTGGTAGAAGCACTGGTATCCCTAGTAGGAGTAGACGACGTTAACAAGGCAGTTCTCGACGCTCGAATCCGAGAGCTTGAGGAACCGGTACAGAATCAATTAGAGGCGATTAAAGACGCAGTAGAAAAGGGATTGCTAGTTGTGGAGGATTCAGCCACTTCTGGAGAGGTCCTCCTAATCACTTCGCAAAAGGCCGCTGACGGTACTCAAATGTATCCTTCACGGGTCATTATCCCGTTTCAGGGATATTCTCCTGACGCGCAAGTCCTATTGACAGGCAAGAAGGTTGGAGATTTTGTGACCCTGTCAAACGGTTCGACAGTAGAAGTAGTGGCAATATACAAAGCTGCCACTAAAACCCAAAACAAGGAAGTGCAATAGATGTCATCGACCCAGGACGTAAAAGACTTCTTGATAAAAATGGCGGCGTCACATAGGGCGGCCGACAAAAAATCTATCAACAGTAGGACGGCCAGCATTGCAGGCCGGGACCTACTGTTTATTCAGAATTTGGATGAAGTCTTGGGTCGAGTCTTCCACACCAAGTGGGCTGGTACTAAATTTAGGGGCTACCAGGGGCCGAAAACTCAACGAACAGAACGCCTGGTCCACGTTGTTATTTCTGATACGCATTTTCAATCGTTAATTGACGGAGAAGAATGCCCCATAGAATATACCGCTCTGCAAGAGAGTCGGAGGTTCGGCAAGGTCGTCGCGCAAGTGGCGGACTATAAGCGCCAGTATCGGAAACACACTGGACTGCGCGTGAAGTTGCTGGGCGATTTATTCCAGGGCCAACTCCACGATTTGCGTGAAGGTGCTCCTATGGCTGCTCAGTTCGCCGCCACCTTGCACTATTTAATCCAAGGTATTTCCTATTGGGCGCACGAATTTAAAGAGGTCCAGGTAGACTGTGCCTCTGGCAACCACGGCCGAAACAAAGCTCGCCATATGGACCGAGCGGTCCAGCAGAAATGGGACTCCATCGAAACGATGGTCTATTACTCGCTCAAACAAGCGCTTAAGCCCATTAAAAACGTCAATGTTAAAATCGGCATGAGGCCGTACGTGGTAGAAGAAGTATTTGGCGACAAGGCTTTTTGGACGCACGGAGACACCGTGCTGAAACCCGGGTACCCCGGCCGGTCCATTAATGTCCAGGCGTTGTATCAACAAATTTGTAGGTGGAACGCCGCTCGGAAAATTGAAGGACCATTTAAAATGTTCGGCGTAGGGCACGTCCATTTCGGGTCGATTACGAATATGCCCGGAGAAATCGTGATGCTAACAAACGGGTGCTTAGTCCCTCCCGACGCATTTGCTATCAGCATTGGGGCCCCGGACGTTACGTGCGGGCAGTATGTGTTCGAGTCTGCTCCTGGACATATCTGCGGAGACCAACGTTTCGTAAACGTCGACGATGCAGATGACAATAAATCGTATAACGATATCATAAAACCGTTTGTTAATTTTTAATTGTGGACAATAAAGCGCGCATAAAAGAGCAGATGGCTGAGGTCTACAAGTTTGTGAGAGATGCCTCTCACAATATCAAGGGCGCTGAAGACCGGAAAATACTCGCAGAGGCAGAACTCCAGGATGCACAGATACGGTTAGAAGCGTTTAAAGACATCCACACCAGCATTAAGAACAATCCGGAATTCGTGGACCTGAATATGTTTCGAGCCTCTCGGAAGAAGCTGATAGAGTTTCAAGAAACGTGCCAGTCTATGTCAATAGTTATAAATACTTTGACCGCAACGGTTGACCAATTGACCAAAAAAAAAGAGACTCTGACGGCTCTTTATGACGAGCTTACGAGGAAATTGATTGCTATGGTTGGGAAGGTGGTCGCATTTCATGAGTAGTTTTATAGAAAGAGTCCTGAAGAAAATATTGCCGCATAAGGACATCGTCAAGGACGATGTACTCTATCTACGTAGGCATTATCTGACTCCTCGTACCTGGCGCTACAAGCTGGTCTTGCACCTAATTGCAATGCCTGATATCGACCGGTCGGTGCATGACCATCCGTGGTGGTTCATTACCCTTGTCCTCCGAGGAGGGTATTTGGAGGAGGTCGTGAATAAGCTCGGGAGGTCGAGCTACCTTGCTCGACGGGCAGGTAGCTGTTTGTTCCGGACAGCTACTCATACTCATAAAATATTAGCCCTCTTTCGGCCGCGAACTTGGACTCTGGTCATGATGGGACCTGCTACTCGGGTGTGGGGTTTTTGGGATGCCCAAAACCTTTACACTCCCTGGCACGAATATCTGGCTGACGAGGACGGCCTTTCTCCGGTACAGTTGCCGGAGGACGCCATTCGATAAATGCTGACGAAGGTACAAATGCAACAGATGCTTGAGACAGACCCGGATTTTATTTCTATCCGACGCTACGGCTACAGCCTGGCAAAATTGGAGGGCCGGTATCCGGATGGGGTCCCAGACCACATCCTCGCTACTGCTCTCCTCCTGACGACTGAGGAGATGAATTCGAGATATCACCAGATTGTCCTGACCCTCCGAAACCTAATGAGAATCGAAGTTTAATCGTTGACATAAAATGCCCGATTTGGTATCTTTCGTAAAGTGAAGAATATCAAGGGACAACAAGCTCTATGAGGCAATTCGCGACATGTCACTGTCATCCTGCGTCGTTGGATTCGGGCTCCACTCCAGAAGTTTTCGCAAAGCGCGAAGTTGAGCTTGGCAGCGGGGTAATCACCTGCACAGACCACGGTTCCCTGGCCGCTGCGCAGCAAATTTACTCACTAGGGAAAAAGTACAACCTCACCCCAGTAATAGGGTTAGAGGGGTACTTCCGCGATGACAACTGTCCAATCCTAAAGGATTCTGGGATTGCTAAAACAGATATCATTCCTAGAGGAATGGATTCTGACAAGTGGAAGACGGAACACCCTGACGGGTCGTTTTTTGAATACCTCAAATATCAGCACATCACTACCCATTTTATGGATTATGCGGCCTATCAAAAGGGCGTGCAGTTGTTGTCTAGGGCCGATGCTCGGGCGGAGCGACATGGGAGCGAACTGAAGCCTTTGTTTGAGTGGTCGGATATCGAGGAACTAGCGGCGCAGCCGGGTACCGTGGCTACGTCGAGCTGCCTCATCGGAATGATTCAACGTCATTTATTCGACGCAAAAAAGCCGGACATCGCAAAAAAATACTTCGACAGGATGCTACACCTATTCGGAGACCGATTTTATGTCGAGGTTTTCCCACATGCGTGCACCCATAACTGGAGCAAGGCGATTCTTGTCAAAGCTCTGGGGCCGGATGGTTCCGAACATGACCTGAAGTTCTATTTCACAAAGAAAATCAAAACTACGACCAATCTCACACTAGATGCCGAGGACCTAGAAGCGAGATTTAACGGGGGAGAGAGACTTGGGAAACTCGCTGAGATTTCCCACTATCGGAAGTGGGTCACGTTCGAGAGAGGTCCGTTCGAGGTCGTTTCGGTCGAACGCCGAGAAGGGTTTTTTAGGAACGAGTGCTCTCCAGTGGCCCCGGATGGGGATATCCAGTGGGGGTGCAATAAATACGTACTCGCAATGGCGGAGAAAAATGGAGTTAAGGTCCTTATCGCTGACGACAGCCATTTTGCGTACCCTGAGGAAAAAATCTACCAGGATGTTCGCCTCGCGCAATCCGGAGATTGGAAATTCCATAACTCATACCACCGCCAAACTTCGGAAGAAGCCTGGCATCATTTTCGCGACAAGCTCGACATCAAGCTCGACATGTTCGAGGGGTGGGTAGACAACACTCAAGAGTGGGCTAGTCGGTTCAAAAATTTTAAACTAGAGACCTCGCCAAGTCTGCCTACTAAATTTTTCCCCTCTGACTCCTTGAAATTTACAAAGGAACTGATTCTCAAAAACGGTAGAATGCCGCAGGACCCGAAATACCTTGCAAGACTCAAGCTAGAGATAGACATCCTGCATAAAAACGGGACGATAGACCTGCTGCCTTATTTTCACATTGACGAGGAGGTTTGCAAGCTCTACGAAAACCAGGGGTGGCTCACGGGGCCGGGTCGTGGGTCCGCTGCTGGATTGCTAATCTGCTATCTGTTAGGTATTACTCATATCGACCCGATAAAATACGGACTCTCACTAGAGCGCTTTATCACGTTGGACCGTATTAAATCCGGTAAAATGCCAGACATCGACCAGGACCTTCCTTTCCGCGAGCCATTGGCTGGACAGGATGACGTAAATGTGGTAGAATTCGAGGCCGAAGATGGCAGTAAGCATATCCTCCCGGAAGATTTTAGGATTGAGACCGATATGGGGTTGCTAACTGTCAGACAGGCTCTTGCGCAGGGAGCCGATATCGCACCGTGGTGGGAGAGCCGTTAATGAAAATTACAGCTATCACTAATAGTACAACGGAGGGAGACCTCCCTCCTACCTTCCCGGGCTGGTTCGAGGAACGTTATGGGAGGCACTACTCCCAAATCTCGGTAGACGTTGCCCTCAAGCTAAAATCGGCAGTCAAAGACGTTTCTCGCGCCCTGAGGAAAAAATGTCACAAGTGCGGGGCCCTGCATTTGACTAGGGAGCCTATTACTGAATGTCCAGACTGCGGGGGGAGGACTGCCGGTTTTGTCCCTCCAGATATTGAGCAATTGGCGAAAGCCTTCTTGACGCCCCCTCAAGGTGTCGACGACCACAGGTTTGCAATCGGATATGCGGCCGATGATGGTTGGATAATGGGAGCCGCCGAGCCCGGACACAGCGGCACTGATGAGAATTTGATAAAATACATCGAACGCTACCCAGACGACTGGGGAATAGTGCAAGGATGTTTGGGTTTGCCCCGGCAAAAGTCCCGCCACGCTTGCGCGTACGTCATCGCAAATCGCCCTATCTCGGAATTCATTCCATTGACCACGGTGACCGGGGTGAGCGTCACGGCCTTCACGGCCGAGGCGGTGGAGGCGGTAGGAGGGCTCAAAATGGATTTTTTGGTGATTTACGCTCTCCGAGATATCCAGGATTGTATCAAAAAGGTCCAAGAGACTTTTGGGTGTCTTCAGACTCAAGCTGCTATCATTAATGGTCGGAGAGTGCCCGCTCACAGAATGGTGCCCGACCCCAAACAGCCAGATATATTGTTCGATATTTGGGATTTACCAGAAGACTCTGAGGTATTTGCTGATATCTCTAGCGGCAAGACTGAATCGGTATTCCAATTCAGTACCCAGGCCGCGAAAAAATGGCTAAAGCATTTTAATTTCAAAAAACCAGACGGTACGACAGCCATTAACTCTATCCGAGATATGGCTGCATTCACAGCCTTGGACCGACCCGGACCTCTAGACGTTATGGTGACCGACCCGGACACTGGGCTGCAACACAACGCCCTGGTGGAGTACGCCAGGAGGGCTAGAGGAGCGGCGGGTAGTCCGGACATTCTCCCGATACTGGATACTCTCATCCCTGAGACCTATTCCGTCCTGACCTTCCAGGAGCAGCTACAGCTAATCTACCAAAAAATGACAGGGTGTACGGGGTCTGAGGCCGAGGAGTTCAGGACAAATGCGGCAAAAAAAAGAAAAGAAAAGGTAGATGCAGCATATCTCTTTTTCATCGAAAAAGCATCTCTACAAATTGGGGCAGAAGACGCTGAAAAACTCTGGGAGTTTCTCAGGACGTGGGCCCAATACGGTTTCAACCTGTCACACGCAGTCTCGTATTCCTTCATCGCCTATGCTTGCGCCTTTTTGAAGCACCACTACCACCTACAATGGTGGTGGGCGGTGTTGAAAAATGCCAAGAGAAACGATGTAAATGACAAATTCTGGAGTCATTGCTCTGATATTATCCTACTGCCGGACCTGAAGGTGTCGGAACTAGACTGGACTATCCACGCAGGGGGGTATCTCCAAGCTCCTATCAGCCTCCTGCACGGGATTGGGGAAAAAGCCCATCAACAGATATGTAAATATTCTCCCTATGTCGATGTTCAGGATTTTGCGAATAAAATTGCCGATTTCAGAGACTTAGGAGAGATGGTAGTAAAAATCAAGGACGGGAAAGAGTCCTTGGCTTATGTCCTCAAGCGAAACGCCATCCAGCGTACTCAGGTTTACAATATGCTGGTATCTGGGGTTATGGATGGGTTGTACCCGCCTGGTCTGTCAGTGACCGAGAAGCTGGAAAAATTCGATGAAGCCATGGTCCTAGCTACGTCTCAAAAATTGGAGATGCACCGAACTCCAGAAAAAAAGAAAACGTGGAAGGCGGCCGTAGCAGCCGCAAAAAAGGCAAGCAAAACTTACTACGCCACTCTGGACGCTGTCGGTAGGTATCAGGCACGTAAGGGGATTCTACCGGCCTACGGCGAAGACCTGAGGGTCGTTTTTCGCCCCGTCGTGAATGATTACCCAACCCTGTCTTTGGTCGATACCGATAGCGTTAAAATGCGCTATCGGTGGAAGGCCTGGAATTCTGAAAAAAAACAAAACGAACAAAAGGAGTGCCCGATAGTTGACATCGACCTCCTCTCTAGGCTAGAGTTGTCTAGGTCGGTCCCATCTGGCGGCTACCTTTGCGCTGTGCTAGGATACGTGGAAGAGAAAAAAATCTTCACATACCACAAAACCAAAGAGGCGCTTAAAATTTTGGTAGATATTGGTGGGACAAAGAAAGAGTTCGTAATGTGGCCAAACTACAATACGGGGTTAGTCTCCGACGATGCCAAAAAAGACATCCAGCCTGGGGCAATATGCGCCTTTCAGTTGCATCGGCGGGATTTAGATACTGATTTCTCCCTAAAAAAATATTCAGTACTCAGAGTTGCACTGTCTCATTCGGAAAAGGTAGAAAAAACAGATGAAGAAGAATAAATGAAAATACACGAACTGATTCAAGAGCGCGAGAGAGTAAAAACCCTCTCAGAAGTCGTAGAAGAAAGCGTCCCGTACAAGCTACGAGCTGGTGCAGGTGTTCAAATCGCGGCGGCAACCCAAAGACTTCAGGAGATTGACGACCAGATTCTAGCGCGTACAGTGCCGGAACGTCTTATCGCCGTTTTTGCCAATTTTCCCAAAACAGAAACCCCGTCAACAGCCCTGGAGGATTTGTATGGGTTTGTGACCACTAATTCGATTACTATTTTCCCGAAAACGATGTTCGTCCAGTTTGCGCGGGAACTGGAATACTCGTTCGCACAGCCCATCTCGGACATAGTAGAGAAGGACGTGCACGCTAGACCCAAGTTCTCGACGGTACAGTACTCCCTCCTGAAGAATCATCTCCAAGCGGCCTGCCTTTTTTACAACGTTCCTGAATTCGATTTCGAGTTCCAGGAACGCGAATGCTTGTCCTTTGACGCATTGGCCAATATCGTCACCGACACCATCCTGAGCACGGATGGCGGACGAATACTCTTGACTGCGAGAGTAAAAACAGATATTCTAGCTCAGGTGGTGACGAAGTCGTTGTTGGATAGGCGAGTCCCCGTATTTGTTTTCGGAGACGACAGACAACTAATTCGAGACACCATCAAACCGCTGTTCAATAAAACTATAGACCATACATTTAATCCAGAATTTGCAGCAACCAAAGACAATATCACAAAAATCCTCAAAGAAGCGAAAGAAACAAACCATGACCACGAATGAACCGCAGATGCAAATGCCAGAAGGCTTTGAAGACCCGAATTATGGAGGGAGCAGTTACGAAAACTGGTCCCTAAAGGAAGATTCGACGGAGCTGTATCGCATCCTCCCGGCCATGAAGAGCCTGACGAAGGTGCGAGACTACTCACAATTTTGGTATACCCACTGGTGGAAGGGACGGTCCATCAAGGGTGACGACAAGTTGCGGTCATATCCCATCCTGTGCCACCAGGAGAGAGTTTTCAGCAATGGTTCGTCTACCATTACGAAAGAATGCCCACTCTGTCAAAAACGAGACAAGCACAAGGCCAAAGTCGCCGAGATTGAGGCCATCGGGCGCAGCAAGGGTGCCTCCAAGATTCAACTGAGCAAGGCCCTTGCGCCATATGTCCAATGGCTCAAAGACCACGGGCACGACGGGAAATACCGTGTCTATGCTATAAATAAGTCTGGACAGTTCGGTGTCCTACGTCTGACCCCTACCTGTATGCGGAAGCTGCGCGCCAAGGTTAAGGCGCTCATCGCAAACGGTCTGACCCCGATGGGAGTCCGGGGGGTCTGGTGGGAGTTCTCCAGGACGGGGACTGGATTCAACACTGAGGACGAGGTACACCCTCACCGCATTGAGCGGGACGACGGGTCATCGATTGTTGATTTCCACATTCTCGACAAGGCTACGGCGGTGACAGCTCTGTCATCTCTACCGGATTTCTCGGAAGAGATTGAAAAAATTCGGTACTCGGCAGAAACGATGCAGGCCATCGCATCCAGTAACGATGACCCGGACGAGGTCACGAAGTTGCTGGGGCTGAATGTTGAGGCTCCTAGGGAGGAGGACCTGTTCGACGGCGTCCCGGAAGACGCTGACGCTGCCGCTGCCGCTGCTGCAAATCCACCAAGCGATGACCCGTTTGGAGATATTGCTCCTGTCGCTGCTCCCAAGCCTGTAGTCGTCGCCGCTGCTGCTCCCAAGCCTGTAGCTGCTACTCCTGCTCCCAAGCCTGTAGTCGCCCCTGCCGAACCTGCGGCGTTGTCTGATGAAGATTTTGCGGCCGAGTTCGCAAATCTGTAATTAATCTCTTATCCGCTCGTATTTTGCCTGTAGTTTTTTGTTCATGGGCTACAGGCAAAATACGAGCCTTTTTAAGGTGAGATAGATGAAAGACGCACTTATCGACAGCCCTGAGGGAAAATACATTGTGCCATCCGGCGACGGTACTGGCAGTCCTTTAATCCTAGACATACAGGAAATCGTTCGGGCTGAGTGCAGGCTGTCAGAGGTCGCGACCGCCAATGCGCACAACTCGGCAGAGTTATTGTCTGTCTATTCCGACAATTGGGGGAAACTCAACAGGACAGTGACCCTGCTCACCCACCAGCGGAATATGGCACAGCATTCCCTTGATGTTGGATATGCTGAGGCTATACTAGGAGCCGACACATCACTGGTCAAGCGAGGAATTCGAGCCTCGAAAGAGACGAGGGAGGCGATTGCGGTTCTAGACCCTGAGGTCCGTAGCTGCACCGAGCGACTGAACGAAATTAAAACCGTCCTGTCCTATATAGTAGGCAAGGCAGAGTTGTTCATGAACGCCTACAACAGTGTCAAAAAGTTGATTTCCGGGTCCTCAGTCTGGCAACCCAATCAACCACTACACTCTCCTAGACCTAATCCTAATCAACAGTTTGCGACTCGGGAGTCGTGGACGGCGGACGATGATGGCGTATTAGATATGCCAGCAGGATTCGCAGACCCTCACAAAAGGTAAAAAACATGGCTAACAAATGGACGGAACAACTAAAAAAGCTCGACGGAGCAATGAAAAAGCGGATAGATAGATTTGCGAATGTCATCCGCACACCTTCCCCATCCACCAATTTCATTTTTGGGAACACTCACGGAATGCCTCTAGGGTATTCGACTCTGTTATGGGGCCCTCCAGGTGGGGGAAAGTCGTTGTTGACCAATGCTACCATTGGACAACTCCATCGCGACGACCCAGAAGCGATTGCTGTAAAATTTGATACCGAGTTCAGAGACGACGGTCAAATGTCTGAGGAGACCTTGCGGTCATTTGGGGTTGACCCCGACCGATATATCGTTTTTGAAGTCAACCGACCTGGAGAGGTATTCGACGTTTTTGCGGGCGAGATTTACGCCCTAATCCAAAAGGGCGCTCCAATTAAATTAGCGATAATCGACTCCATCAACGGCATTCAGGGCCGGAGAGAGGCCGAGCTAGAGTCGGTTGAACAGTATACTATCGGAGACCACGCCCAGACACTCCAGATAGGGCTTAAAAAGATTTTGCCAGTGCAGAGGCGTGGAAATCTGCATCTGATTCTAGCCTGTCAGCAGCGCGCTGAGATGGACAGCCTAGAACAAAAACGAGGTAACAAAACGAAGGCGGCGGCAAGTTTCGGTGTTCTACATCATTGTGAGTATTTCGTTTACGTCGAACGGAACAAAAACAAGGCTGGCCGAGTCGATGAGCTAGGAAACTCGTTTGAGGATGCGTCACGAAAAGACGTGACTGACGCTGCCGATATCACCGGTCACAAAATAGCTGTCTGGATGCAAAAATCATCCGTCGGCCCGGCGGGGAGAAGTGCTGAATTCACCATCGACTACAAGGGAGGGATAATAAATCAGCATGAGGAAATTTTCCGTCTTGGAACTAAATGGGGGATTATCGAGCGAGTCAACAATACAACCTACGCCCTGGCCGGTTCAAAATTTGTAGGGAAACCCGCATTGTTAGACGGGCTAAAGAAGTCTCCAGACCTGCAAAAACTGGTGATTAGAGAGCTTTTGAATGCTGAAAAAAGCGCTCGGATTCCGACGGTCATCACCGACGAAATCCTAGAGTCTCCAGACGATGACTCTGACGAAGTCACAAAACTCCTGGCAGGGGGCTGATGATGGACGAAAATGCTGGTCCATGGCTAGACGGGCGCAAGGTATGGAAAGTGAACGGTCAGCTCCACCGTGACGGCGACTTGCCAGCCGTTGAGCGACTAGATGGGCGCAAGGAGTGGTGGATAGGCGGCCAGCGTCATCGTGACGGCGGCCTGCCTGCCGTTGAGTGGGCAGACGGGACACGAGCATGGTATAGAGCTGACGAATTGCTGATGATTTTAAGCGCTGACGAGGTTCAGACTTTGGTACTCTACCTACTCGCCAAAAATGAGCCTGTCAAGGCATCGTAAGGTAGACGCCGCTCGACTAGCATCCTATTTGCAGTCTAGTGGGCTGTCGTACCGCACCGTAAATAAATCCTACATTTTCGACTGCCCCTCCTGTAAAAAAAAAGAAAAACTATATCTGTATCGGGACGGCAGTTCGTTTGTCTGTTGGGTCTGTAAGGAGTCTCGTGGGTTTGCCGGACGGCCCGAGAAGGCATTGGCGGCGATGACGGGGGTACCGTATTCTCTAATTGGGGAGGCTATCTGTGGAGGAGCGGTTACCCAGGAGGAGTATGAGGGGGAATTAACCTTAGAGATGGACGAGGAACAACTTGACAATCCCGACCAGTTCAGCATAGAATCAACACCAGACCTAGTATGGCCAATACATTGCCTACCGATAGATTCACCAGGAGCAAGGTCAGGAGCTGACTATCTGGCCGGGAGAGGGGTCCCGGTTGAGATTGCTAAGGAGTACGATATCCGGTATTCTCTCGACGATAAGACCGTAGATTTTCCAGTCTGGGTGGGGGATAGGTTAGTCGGTTGGCAGTCGCGTAAGTTGGTCGTGACTCCTCGATTAATTAAGGATTCGGATTTTGGCCACCTAAAAAAGAGGGGAATGAAGGTCATTAGCACCCCAGAAATTCCTAGAGAGCATGTTTTAATGTTTCAAAATCGAATTGTAGGGTCTGTAGCAGTATTGTGCGAAGGCCCTATTGACGCGCTCAAGGCTCATAATATTGGCGGAAACGTAGCCACCATGGGTAAAGAGGTCAGCGATGGACAAATTAACCATCTATATCGGAAGAATGTCAATAAGGTATATATAGCATTTGACCCAGATGCTGCAAATGGAGTAGATAAATTAATTGCGAGACTAAGGTCCGCAAAGATGGATACGTTTTTAGTTGACATTCCAGATGGTTTCGACGATATTGGGGACATGTCTATCACCGAGGCGACCGAAGTGATTAAGGCTGCACCGGAAGTGTATCCTTTTAGCCGTATGAATATTTTCTTGGATTTTTAGCGCTTCCACATGAAAACATACAAACTGACAGTCTCTCCAGATGGAGCGTCCCGCGTGTATTACGATGACGGATTTGAAAGCCCACACCGTGACAACGACTTGCCCACCGTCGAATGGTTCGACGGCTCTAAACAATGGTACAAAAACCGTGTCCTCCACCGCGAAGGTGGCTTGCCTGCCGTTGAGTGGGCGTGTGGACATAAAGAGTGGTTTATAAAAGGCAAACTCCACCGTGATGGAGACCTGCCTGCAATTGAGAAGGCAGACGGGACCAAGCAGTGGTGGATAAAGGGGGACCTCCATCGCGATGGAGGCCTGCCTGCCGTCGAGAATGCGGACGGGACCAGAGAGTGGTGGACAAAAGGTGTCCGCCACGGTAAACTTCCTCCTACTGTTATAAACATTGGCAGCAAGAGATATAAATTGGTGGAGATTTAGTGTCAGAAAAAACTGAATTTTCCAAAATTCACCAACAGGCCGTCATAGGGCACGCACTCCAAACCCCGGTTTTTTGGAGTCAACTAGAGGCCCTCTCAGTCAATAAGGAATGGTTTTCAACTACTTCCGCCATCGTGGCCGAGGTATATGACCACATTTCTAGTTTTCGCAAGGTTTACAAAAAACCTCCAACAGCTACAGAACTTGAGGCGTACCTCTACACTCGGGACAGCGAAAATGCTGTAGCTCTAGTAAGGGCGGTAAAGGAATGCACCAAGACCGCCACGGAGGTTGGGTTTGATGTCATTAGCGCCAAACTCCTAGACTGGGCTAAGAGTCGGTTAATTGTCCAACAAGCCAAGGAAATGGCGGAGACTTTTAACAAGGGTGACCACGACGCCGCGTTCGCTCTGTGGGAGTCCGGCGCGGCCAAGCTACAAAGGCTTGATTCGTCTATGGGGCTCACCCCGGACGCTATGGAGTCAATGGCTGACCGCATCGGGCGCGAACAAGCCGAAAGGTATTCGGAGTCTCAACAGCCTATCCAGTATGGCATGAATTACCTGGATGACGCGTTGATTAGGATTGCGAGAAAGGATTTAATCATCCTCGGCGCCCGTACTGGGGTTGGCAAGACTGAGATGGCAAAAATCATCGCCAAACACAACGCCGAAAAAGGCATCAGAGTCTCGGCATTTTTTCTAGAGGCCGAGGAAAACGAGATAGAGCGACGCATAAAGTACAATATACTTTTAGATAAATGGCTTGACGAAAATCCCGGAACCGGAGACTGTTTTGGCTACGCAGAATGGCGCCTCGGTAAGTACAAACTTACTCTCGACAAATTCAGCGACGAGGCCGACGAAGTAATCAAGGCTAAATACAAGACTCTGCGGACCTATTACCGAGTGCGGGGGGATTTCAGCATTGACGACCTCGACCGTGAGGTAATGAAGGTCTACAAAGAGTCAGACCTCATCATTATTGACCATTTACATTACATCGACCTCGACTCCAAAAGCGGGAATGATAACTCAGAGATGGGGCGACTGCTTAAAAAACTACGGTACTTGACGTTGGTCCTAGGAGTTCCTATACTCTGTATAGCCCATCTGCGCAAGGGGGCGTCAAAAAATATTGTCCCAGAACTGGACGATTTCCATGGCTCTTCAGAAATCACAAAAATCGCAACTACTTGCATCATGCTAGCTCCGTGCAAAGAATTCGTCTCCGCTGACCCAGACCAAGACACGGGACTTGCGACCTTTGTTAGGATAGCGAAATTCCGCCTAGACGGTTCAAGAACTGGGTATGTAGGGGTTGGATTCTATGACAGGAATAGGGGGATGTATTCATCTAAATATGCTATAGGTCGTTTGAATTTCGCAGAAACAAAATGGTCTCCCCTAAAAAGTATATGGCCATACTGGACGACCGAAACCAACCTGATAAAAGACGTGCAGGAGGCGGATTGAGAAAAAAAAGAAAATTAACAGAATCGGTATCGCCGATTTTGTCAACAGATGACAGAGCTAGGGAGTTGTATTTGTTTGGCGGTGTGGACATAAACAATGCAGGCGCTCTAATCATAGACCTGCGGAGGCTAGACAGAAAACCAGGCGGGATTACTCTAATTATGTCCTCCCTTGGTGGAGAGGAAGGCGCGGGGTGGGCTATCTACGATGCGATTAGAGGCGCCAGGAACCCGGTGACTTGTAAGGTATTCGGAGAGTGTCAATCAATCGCCACTCTAATCTTGCAGGCCTGTCATGTTCGCCTCCTCAGCCCCCATACTCGTTTCATGATTCATAACGGCTCCCTGTCTGCCGACGTTACCGCAAACCAAGCAATTGCTCTAGGGAAGGAAATACAAATTCTATCCGAGATGTACTATGGCATACTAGCGCACCATTCTGGAATTCCAGCGGAAGAAATTGAAATTTTGTGTCAAAATGATTATTTTATGTCCGCTGAAGCAGCAGTTCAAAGAGGATTTGCTGATGGGCTCGTTCCGAAAGAGGTAATAAATTGGAAAAAATCAAGAAAATCATAACCAGCCCTATCCTTATCCTAGTTCTGATTAGCGGCGCGTTTTTTGCAGGGCGTTTTACGTCTCCTGCCAAAATTAAAACAGTAGAGATTGAAAAGCGGGTGGAGATTCACCATGAGTCGTTGACGATTGAGAAGAAATTAGATATCCAGGAGCTTAAAACCATGATAGCGGAGTTCTCGACGCAGCGTCGTTCAGACCTCCGCAAGGTCACCGTAACCAATACTAAGCCGACAGGAGAGACGACAACGACAGAGACACTGGTCGACAGGGTCGCTACTGATACGGTATCTAAAACTGATTCCACCACCAAAACTTCAACCTCGGTCGACGAGCTTGTAAAGCTCTGGAAAGCATCGGTTAAGACTGAGGAGAAAATTAAGATAGTGGAGAAGGACTCCTCTTCTGAGTGGGGACTAGGAATACAGGCAGGGTTAAATCTACGGTCTCCTCTAGGGGATACCAACAATGTCATCCCGGGGGTGCCCGAACAGATAGTGCTCGGAGCATTCGTAGAGCGGAGGCTCTTTTTAAATATCTATACGGGCGTCTGGCTCAACAGTCGTCTCGATGGTGGGTTGCAGGTAAGGATGGGGTTTTAGGATGGACAGTTTAGTGCAGCGAGAAGAAGTTGACGGGTGGACCAATCTAGCAATTGGTGACGCGGTGGTCGTGAGAGAGGCCTACAAACACAGTATCCCTACCTCACTCTCCCTGAGCGCCTCAGAGCTAGGTTATCCTCCCTGTGACGGCCTGCCGGAGCTACAGGCAGCAATTCTGAAGTGGTGCATCTCAGAGGGTGTATGCACTGAGGACCACCCAGGACACGTCGTAATCACTAATGGAGCCACTCAGGGTCTGTTAGCTGTCATCAGCGCCTACGAGGGGGTTAAATTGAGCCCCCCTTACTGGCCTCGGATTCCGGTACTGGCAGACTTCGCAGGAGTCACTCTCAACAATGAGAAACAGGGCTCGGCCTGTCCGGAACTAATTACCTGGCCTAACAATCCATCCGGTTGCGAGTTCGGGACGAACGTAGCAGATGCGGACAGCGGTGTCATTTGGGACGCCGTTTACGCCTCTGAGATTTACGGATTCGACCCAGCCCTCGTGCCGTTCTTGCAACGGTCGGACGCTATTATTGGCTCGGTGTCGAAAATCTTCGGGCTGAGCGGTCTTCGGGTTGGGTGGGTGCTGTTCAAGGACCGGGCTCACTGGGAAAAGGCGTCGCACTATCTGGAGACCTCCACGTCTGGGGTGTCGGTCATTTCTCAGCTATATACCGCTGACCTACTAGACCGCGTCAATAAGTTCCCGGCCATTTTCCAAAAAATCAAGAAACTAGCAAAAAAATCGCTAGAAACAAACAGCAGAATCATCCAGGATGTCGTTACCCCGTTTGCGTCGGCCGTCGGAGGCTCTATAGGCGGCCATGGTGGGCTTTTTGCGTGGTTCCGGCCTAGCAATTATGCCTCTTTCAAGGATGCGCTCAACCGCGCCAAGATTTTCATCGTGCGCGGGGACCTGTGTGGCTTTACAAAAGAGTGGATTCGTATCAACGCCGGTGCCGATGCCGTCAAAATACAAGACTCTATGGGTAGGCTTGCAAAAGAACTAGGATGATGGTATGGTAAGGTCAATATCGAAGATAAAATTGTCAGAAACGTCCATACGGTATTTTATTCGATTGTTCGACGAGGACAGTTCTGGTAGTCATATTACCCGTAGGCAATTGCCCTTCCTGAAGGAGGTCGTTGTCGAGGGAGAAATCAATCATATGCTGTACACCGGTCCAGCACTGTTTGAAAAATTGACCATGTGCCACAATGGCGAACGATGGATGATTGAACTCGAAGGAGTGGTAGAAGATGGGTGATGTTGTTTGTATTAGTTGTAGTCTCGAAATAGAGGACTACGAAAATAGACTGATATGGTATCTGAATGGGCAAGAGGTTCTCATCTACATCCCATTAAGAGAGTCGACGTATCTAAAGCTCAGTTCTCCCTATGCAGACGGCACCAACACCAAAGTTCACCCCAAGCTAAAAAAAATGGGGTTCTCTGTACAGGTCGAATCTCGGCCTACTAACAGATACGTAGACAAAACGTTTGACGGTGACGAAGACCAGGCACTAGCGGCTGGCTGGGTCGAAAACGAATTCGGTATGGTGTGCCCAGAATGCAACGGGGGATGCGATACAGGAGACAGCACCTCAAATCTAGAGCTTAAAGACATTCTAACCACGATGTTAATCACACAGGAAGAGCCATAATGCTAAAATATTTCGTCGAGAACAAGTTCCCCAATAAGGGAATTCTATGTAAACCTCCCGTTAAGGCCGTCAAGGAAAAAGGCACAGGAGGTCTCGCATTCCTCAACAGCCGGAAGACCGTTATTTCGTTGGAGGTACTGGTAGGGTCTGTCGATATGCAGGATACGGCCCGCATATGGGTAATTGAGGATTGGTCACAGGCTTGGATGTCTGCTACGTATAATTGCTCGGACCTCGGCGAGGACACCCCTTTTATTTTGGTCCCGTTCGGAGAAATCGTATTTTCAGAAAAGTTCGCCCTGGCATTTGCGGAAAATCTTCGTGGCCCGCAATGGGTTCTATCCCACTCACAAGAGGACCTATAAGCTTTGCTAAATCTAGTAGTAGGAGACGTACACTGCACTCCAGACGAGCTAGAAGATTGTGAAGCTCTACTTGTGGCGGTACGCCAGTATGCGGCAGATTGCGAACTGGTTACATTCCTGGGGGACCAATTTCATACCCATGACGTTGTCAACGTGCGTTGTATCGATTTTTGGCATGAGCATCTAAAGGTTCTAGCCTGCGGCGGACGCAAAGTCGTATTGATGAGGGGCAACCACGACCAGGTGACTCCTACGCAGGGGTATCCCCACTCTCTGATTCCGTTTGCGGCGATGCCGGGGGTGTTTGTTGCCGACGGCCTCAATGAGCCCATTCCGGTGGAGGGGGTCGGGTTTCTGCCGTATTATTACAATCAGTCAGATTTTCTGAAGGCGTACTCGGAGACGGCGAAGCGTTGTCATACCATTTTTTGTCATCAGACGTTTCAGGGGGCGTATTATGAGAATGCCTTCTACGCCAAGGACGGAATAGCGTTGGCGCTGATGGCGGAGCGGACTGTAATTTCTGGACATATCCACTCCCCCCAACAGGTCGGCTACGTACAATATGTTGGGGCCCCGAGATGGCGGACTCGGTCTGACGCCAATCAGGAGAGGTTCATTAATTTGTTTGGTCACTCCGCGACAGGGTCGGAAATTGTGAAGTCTATCTCTACTGCCGAGTATTGCAAAAAGATTCACCAATTTGATGACACTCCAGAAAACCCTCTCACCCGCACTCGTCTAGACTCAGTAGTGAGGCCCCACCACAAGGTGCTGGTCGACGTGTATGGCCCCACCAGGGGGTGGGTCAGAGACCGTGAACAGGAGTGCAAGGGGTGGAGTAGTTCTATGGTTACACGCGGGTTTCCAACAAGGGAGCGGTCGCCGGAGGTCTCCGAGAGTGAAGGGATTGAAAAGTCTTTTGCCAAATTTGAGGCAAAATTCTTGCCACCTAACGGGACAGATAAGGCCGTTATCTCACAGATGGTAAGAGACAGGATGTCGAAGCATGAATAAATCGCAAAATCTCAGTGCCGAACAGCAGCTAATAACCCTACGCGGTATGGCCGAGCGGTTTGGGTTTTTGCATGAGGCACAAATATTGCAAATCAAATTGTGGCCTTTTTCGGTTGACCCTAAATTAAAATCCTCGACCGCCGAAATCGACATTGAACATACCTCGATTCTGTACAATTGGGTGGGCAATGGGGTTGTGAATGCAAAATACCTCCAGAGAGTTAACACTCTACACGATACTGTGCGTCATTTTTTTGGAGATGGCTGGGAGATACAAATTTTGTTAAACGAGAAGGCAATCTATCCTATAGCTGCCGCCCCTAAGAAAAAGGCGTCAAAGAAACCAGCGAAAAAACCAGCGAAGAAAAATGCTAATAAAATCCGAAAACCAGTCACTACAAGAAAGTGACCTTAGCTGGCTGATTCCTGAGGAGCGCACAGCTCTACAGTATTTTATTTCCCATTTGCGCCGGGGTGGGTCTGAGACTTACCCCATTTCTGATAGCGTAGTAGAAACCCTATTCGTACTCTATCTACAAGGGCGTACAATTTCGGAAATTCGCCGACTGAGGCCAGATTTCGGGCTCGGACAGATTGTGTATGCCGCCGCTGTCAACGACTGGCAGAGCAGACGGCAGGAACATCTAGACCTCTCAGTGGAGCGAGCCAAGGTTCGAGCCTTACTGGCCATAACTGAAGGCGTGGACATCGCTGCCGACATGATGGCCGCACTAAAAAAGATTCATACGGATAATATCTCTATGTACCTTATGTCTGGAGACCTTCGCCACCTAAACAAGGGCACGGGTTCTCCGATGCAGGCGATTAAGCAGCTACGAGATATCACTGAGGTACTGATGAAGCTGACCGGACAGGACCAGAAAAAGAATGTCAGTGGCAGCATCGAGGTAAAGCACAGTGGATTGCCAACAATCCCCTCCAAGAAATTGGAAATAGATTCCACGGTGGAAGGGAACGTACTGGCCGATTGGGCGGCGGCTGAAAAGGCCAGGCTCAAGAAGAGCATGGAATAAATGGGCGACGACTCCCTACCACTATCCTCCCGGGACGAAACAGAACTTAGACGTAAGTTTCTGTTTCGCATCTGCAAATCCAAGAAGGAGCTGCACGACTGGGTAGCTGTTTTCCTGGGATTGGACCTGCCAGACGGTATTGTGGACCAAAACTCTACCTCGTCCCCTATGTCCATGGTCTGGGAGATGTACTCCAAGATGCTGGAGGGCACTGACGAGAGCTTCATGCGGGTCCTGTACTATGCCAGCCGAGATTCCTTTAAGACCTTGTCCGCAGCGGTAATTGAAGTCCTAGCAATGTTGCATTGCAATCGAAACGTTGCTCATATGGCCGCCATCCAAGACCAAGCGTTAAAGGCGCAAGAGTATGTCAAGCGCTCGTTCAGGCGGCCTTACATCCGAGATTTCGTCGTCGGAAACAACGAACGGGTCACAAAGGTTTTACGATACTATCACCCCCATACTGAGCATTCCATTACGGGGGCCGAGTACGACGCTTTTGTTGCTGACGAGAGTGGCGAGTTCTCGACGATATCTAAGACCATCGATGAATATATCGAGAAGGACCAATACGTTAAAATCGTCATCTGCACCCTAGCTGGTGCCAACAGTGAGCACGCCCCGCTATTCGTCATCGATGAGGTCGATGTCGTCTCAAACCCGACAGCTTACGAGGAATCTCAAAACATTCCGGCTGGCCGTGGAAACAAGTTGCCTATTACTATGCTGACCTCGACGAGGAAACAGGCCTTCGGACTAGTCCAAAAAGAAATCGACAACGCCAACAAATCGGGCCTCAATATCCGGTCGTGGAACATCATAGACGTGACCGAACAGTGCCCTACGTCGAGGCATAAGCCGGACAAGCCTAAGATTCCTCTGTATGTTAGCTCTGAACATCTGAGACACGTTGACGTACAGACGTATCAGGCGATGAATTTCAAAGAGGCAGAAACCTACCTGCCAGTGGAGGGGTTTGCTGGTTGTAAATCGTGTAAACTGTTCCCGGCCTGCCGAGGGAGGCTCGCCACTAACCAGACATCTACCTCCCTAATGCTGAAGAGCATCCCGGAGACTATTGGCAAATTTAACGCCAATTCTACGGACATGGCCAAAGCGCAGCTTTTGTGCCTGAAGCCTTCCTCGTTTGGGTTGATTTATTCTCGGATGGATAAGACCCATCACGTCATCTCTCCGGCCCAGGCCCATCTAAAGATTTTCGGTGAACTGCCCGAAGACCCCTCTAATTTTACAAAAGCAATGCTAATGGCCCTACTGGCCGAGACCAGGGCAGGTCAATTCATCGCAGGTATCGACTGGGGGCATTCTCATAATTTTGTTTATGTCCAGGCACTGAAAGATGGGTCCCGGTGCTTTGTGACCCATTTTGTATCGATGCCAGGATTGGACCCAGACCAGATGCTCGACGTTTGCGAACCGTATAAGACGTTCCAAGCATCCGCCTTCCCGGACAATGCCGACCCCAAAATGGCCAAACTTTTCTCAAAAAAAGGCTACAACATCAAAAAGGCGACCAAAGGGGCGGGGTCAGTGGTGTCGGGAATCAACGTAGTGCGCTGGCTCCTAAGGCCTCCAGGGCAGGACGAGCCGAATCTGTATTTTATTCACGATATCGGCGAGGACCCCATGATGGCGGAATCGATAAACCGCATCTGCCAATACCATTGGAAAAAAGACGCCGCCGGGCAGCCTACAGAAATACCGGCAGACGACGAAGACGACGAAGTTGACGCACTCCGTTACATGATTGTAGGGTCATTCAAATTAGCTGGAGGGTTGGCGGTGTCGAAATCCGATTTAGACAGCGACTCTCGCTACAAACCAGTATACACGGAGGCGAATTGGATGAGTAAGGTGTTGAGGGAAAAAACGGGAAGCGATTATTCCGAGACCAACGACGAACCCCAAGGGGAAAAGAAGGGGCGAAATAGTGGCCTGCTGTGGGATATCTAGCCTCAATCTTTAGTTGACCATATGTCATCGCTAAACCGCTCTTGCCACGCAGTAATTTTTGAGGATTCCCTATCCGCGTCTAATTCCCCCCAACGTAGGGTAGCGGACTGGAAACGGGTGAATCAGAACATACCCGTGTCTAACCCCAAAAGCCAAATTGTGGAAGTAGCCCCCCTGGCGGAGGTTCAGCTTTTTTCGGGGACTCGGTCTCTGACTACCGATAACACTACTGAGTACGCATTGGCGCTAGTATCAAGCTCTACCTACAGAATCAGGTGGACGGGCACTGGGGCAGCTCCTGGGTTCAGGGTTGACCGAAACGTTGCCGTCACTGGAGGCAACGCCATCGTGACCCTGAACGCGAACCAGACTGTAACAGTGACTCACTCGGCCGGTGCCGTTTTTGGGGCGGTCGTAGCTGGAGACTCGGTCCGTATTCCGGGCGTTGTGACCAACGAAACAGCGGGGCCTTTCGATTCATTAAACCAGGGTAACTGGGCGGTTCTGTCCGCCACCGCGACGACTTTGGTATTATCTCGGGCTAGCGGTACCGTATTCACAGGGAGAACTGAAACGGTGGCAATTACCAACAATAGCCAGTTCATCTCTTATTCCTCTGCTGGGGTTCAGGTAGGCGACACTATTGACATTGCGGGGGGTTTCTCCGTCCCCACTCGTCAGGGATTTGTAGTTTCTCAAGTTACCTCGTCGATGGTCGAATTCGTTTCGACAGTCCCCCTAGCTCAAGAAACTGTCATTCCTGGAGTAGCGGCGTTTGTGGTTTATTCTTCCTCTAATAGATACCTCTATATCGAGACCAACCAGGCTTGCGCGATTAAGCTCAATGGCGCTATTGACGAAACGAACAGAGTGGACCCCATCATTGCCGGGGACCAATCAAAGGTTGGTTTTTTTGAAAAGTGGGGGCCAACGTACTCTCTTTCCGTCAAAAATAGAAGCACGAACATCGCCACAATCACGGTCTTCACGGCGGAATAAAAATGTCTGAAGCAGAAAAAAAAACAAACAATAGAGTCATTTACGGCCTAGCGAAGGGCGAAGGTCGTTTGACTGCGACAGCCTTCGTCAGGACCCCTCTGTCGAAAAGTATCCTCAACATTTTAAATGGAGAGGAGGGCTCAGTCGAGCGACTGGCATTCGAGGTAGACCCCTCGTTACACAGTTCTCTAGCCGGAGTCTATCAGCCCAAGACTCGCGGTATCCCTGACGATATTTTGAAGCGTATTGCGGTTCAGGACTCCCTAGTCTCGAACATAGTGAGGGCTCGTCAGAACCATATCGGAGTATTCGGACACCCACGTCACGACCGGTTCAGCGTTGGTTTTACGCTTGAGCCTAACACTGGCATCATCGACACAATGGATGATGGGCAAAAAAAGACCTTCAACGATGAAATCGACAAGGCAGTCCGATTAATCTACAATTGCGGGCACACTCATGGGATGGCAGACCATGACAAATTAAATTTTTCAGAATGTTTAGTCCAGCTAGCGAGAAACGCCGTAGTTAATGGGCGTATCGCTATCGAAATAATTAAGACAGGGACTGACAACGACAAAAAATTTCACCACTTTGCTCCAATCGACGCTGGCACAATCTACAAGGCCACTGAGAACAACGATGCGGCCCAAAGCTCACTTAGAGAAGGGGCGTATCACACCCTCTGTCAGGTCACAGGGAAGAAGCTCATAAAAGAAAAATTTCTAGCTGATGAGTACAGGTGGATTCAGGTTATAGCAGGTCGACCCTATGCCGCATTCACCAGCGACGAGGTCAAAACATATAACTTCTACGCAGTACCGGATGTCGAGTGGAACGGATATCCCGTCACGCCTATCGATACGGTAATCACCTCGATTACGACTCATATAAATATCGTAAACCACAATCGACTTTATTTTCAGTCCGGGCGTGCAGCGAGAGGTATGCTGGTTATTACCTCAGACGACATTAATCCGTCAGTCATCGGGAATATCAAACAGCAATTTAACGCCTCGATTAACTCCACCAATAACGCTTTCCGTATGCCTGTGTTTGGTTGTGGTACGGGCGACCAGATTCAGTGGCAGCCAATTGACAGTGGTGGCGGCAAGGACATGGAGTTCCAATACCTGACCGACATGAACGCTAGAGAAATTCTAACTGCGTTCATGATGTCGCCGGATGAGTTGCCGGGGTGGTCGTACCTCTCCAGAGGGACTTCCAATCAGGCACTAAGCGAGGGGAACCAGGAGTACAAACTGACTGCCGCTAGAGACGTTGGAATTCGCCCCCTCCTTCAGGGGTTCGAGGACTTTTTCAACACCAACATTATGGGCCTAATCAACTTAGAACTTTCCAAAAAGGTAAAGTTGAGGTTTGTGGGTCTTGACGCAGACAACGCAGAAAAAGAAGCCGTCCGACTCCAACAGGATATGTCGATTTGGGAGACCTACGACGGCCTGATGAAACGTGTTGAGCGAGACCCACTAGGCGCAGATTGGGGAGGTAGTCTCCCATTCAATCCGAATATTAAGGGGTATATCGACCAGTATTTTACGGTAGGTGAGATATTGGAAAAATTTTGCGGCAGGCAAAACGCGTCCAAGGACCCTAATTTAGCATATAGACGCGACCAGTATTTTTTCCAGTGGATACAGATACAACAGGCTCAACAGCAGCAGGCTATGGCTCAGCAACAACAGCAGGCTATGGCTCAGCAACAGGGTCAAGCTGAGCAACAGGGTGGTCAAGCTGAGCAACAGGGTGGTTCCAATAATCCCGAGCAGACCGAAAACCAAAAAAACCAAGCAGCCGAACAGTCGTCAGCTTCTGGTGGTGCAGAAGGGGCCGGGAACGCTCTAGCCCGCAGCATAGACCAGGCCCTCGATAGCTTGACAAAATCTGAAAAAGACCTCCCACCAGGTAAGCGCAGAATCCTTGCTCAGCAGAAAAAGACGGTAGAGCATTTCCTGCACGGGTGGGAAGAGGACTCTAAGCACGCCATCAAAGAAATTCTAGAAATCGCCGAACATCACGGCAAAAAAAGATAATGAAGTTTTTCATCGGCCGGGCGGCCGTCAAGGCCATTCATTCAGCGATAGAAGCGCTTTTTGTAAGAGCTAAACAACGTCTGCTAGCGCGTAGAGGGCCTAAACAAATAAGGGTCTCGGTCAGCTCCAAGCCTGTAGGTATCCGGGTAGACCTCAGCATTCCGGGGCTGTATCATAGCTCGTCAGAAGAAGAGGGTTTCCAGGGGTCCAACCATATCGAGAACTCCCTGAGCCGAGTCGTCGAAGGTTATATGGATGCACACCAAGAATTGGCTAAGGTCCAAATGGTTAATGCGGTCCAGAACTGGCTGCACGAGGCCGAGACCAAAAAAATCAAGACGGACCTCAACACTGTCCTAGGTGGAGAACTCCACGAATTGATGGGGAAGGTCACAAGTAACGTCACGCGCATCGTGGGCACAGAGGCAACAAGAGCCAGGAACACCGGCTCGGTGGACGCTATTAGTAGGATTTCTGCGTCAGCCAGTGAATCTGACCCTAATGTATTTTTCGTCATAGTGAGAGACGAGCACGTCTGCGAGGAATGCCTAGAAATGCACCAATTGGACGGGACACTTTCCGGTCCGCCTAAGGTTTATAAACTGTCTGAAATAGGGCACGGGTACCACAAACGAGGGCAGACGGAGCCTAAGGTAGGAGGGCTGCACCCCCATTGCCGGTGTACTCTGTGCCGTCTAGGTTCCGGATACGGATTTGACGGCGGAGGCATGGTAAAATTTATCGACGTAGGGCACGACGAATATAAAAAGCAACGAGGAGAGGGTGACGAGGGTGACGAAGGATGAAGGTCAGAGTAGTCACTCTAGAGATGGTCCGGGCTGTCCATATAGTTGAGGTACCAGCCGATTTCGTAACGGACGATATAGACGACTACTCGAATTTTATCGCAGACCAGGACTCGGAACCGGTGGCCCTAGAGGACGCGCAGATTTACGAAGTCGTCTCGGCCGAAGAGATTCGGCCCCCCAATTAGATACTGCTAGTATCTATGTAGATATCTGTGACGGATGGCAGCGCCGAACAGACCACGGTAAAGAGGATATGCCCTCCTAGCCCTTCGTTGAGGGCCTTACAGTCACTTTCCGCCTCTTCACGACTCGTGTAGAGCTTGGCTGGCGGGATACCTGCCAGGTACCCAATGGGCCCTTCATAGGGCTCTAGGAGGACGGATAGCCTACGCTTGTTCACAGCGCCCTTGACAATCATGAACGTCATTGGTTATAGTCTACCTTAAATGTTTAGCCTGTCAATTCCCTAAAAATATTTGTGTTGACAAAGTCGCTCTCCAGGATTAAGATGACGGTATGGATTGCAAGTGTGGTAAGAACAAAAAGAGTACGGAACCTTGTCCTCTGTTCCCAGCGAACAAGAAAAGCTACCTAGCAGGGGTTATTACCCTGTCGATAGTTGTGAGTATTGGCTTTGTCTGTTATCATTTAATAATGCACCTGTTTAATCGCCTTGGAGGAGGAATATGATGTCAAGAAATTTTGTGGAAAAAGTGGATAATGTCGTAACGATATTGCTGGTAACCCTCATTGGCGTTCTGGCCGTCGCGACTCTAGCGCTAGTAGCATGTTTCGGTTATCACGTTTTGGTCGGCATCTCCTAATGTTATTGGTGGGGTTTTCGCTTTTCTGTTTTCTTGTGCTGGAGTTTTTTTTTGGAGTCAAAAAGTGGTGCCCGCGTGCGTTAGAGGCTGACCTAAAAGAGAGCAGGGCTTTAAAGATGTCGTCGTTCAAGGTCAGAATCGTAAGGTTCCCAAAGTGCGGAAAACACCCAAACGCCGACACTCTATGCATCGTCCATATCCTAGGGTACCAGGTCGTAATGAAGACCGGCCTCTTCAGAGAGGGCGACTGGTGCGTCTACGTCCCGGCCGACGCCCTAGTTCCCCTAGACCATCCGACTTTTCAGTTCCTGAAAACGCCTGATTCGTCCAAGACTCATTCAAGAATTCGTCCGCGAAAGTTGCGTGGTATTTTTTCGATTGGGTTTATTATCCCGTTGCCGCCCGGAACGGGAGTGTCGCCTCCCGAAGAGGAGGAGGTCACCAAGGCCCTAGGAATCACTCTCTGGGAGCCCACAGAGACATACGCTCTAGATGGCAGGCAGGCCAGTCCACCAGACCTTTTTTGCCCGATTTATCAAATCGAACCGCTGTGGAATTCTCCAGACGCCATTAAGGAAGGCGAAATGGTGTGGATTACCGAAAAAATCCACGGCTGTAATACCCGATTCTGTGTCGACCATTCCGGTAATTTTCATGTCGGGTCTCATAATTGTTTTTGGTTAGACTCTGAGGCAAATGTATGGTGGAAGACTTCGAGAGCTTACCCTGAATTAGAGCAGGCTTGTCGGGAAAATCCGGGATGGACCATCTACGGCGAAACGTACGGGGTCCAAGATTTAAAATACGGTCTGAAGAATGGGCAAACCGCCTTTGCCGCCTTTGCCGTCTTTGCCGGTTCTGCCTGGTTGAGTCCGGACGCATTGAGCGACTTTTGTCAGCGATACAAAATACCTACGGTCCCTCACCTATACACAGGACCGTTTAACCTTCAAAGCACCAAGGATTTAATCAAGCTCTCTGTCCTCTCCGACCATATGATGGAGGGGGTTGTCATTGTCTCAGAACGCGGAGCCCCTCTCAAGCTCCACGGAGAGGAGTACCTGCTGCGCAAGAACGGGACAGAAGCAAAGTAATCGATTGAAACTTAGGGTAACAATCTTTTCGATAGCGTGGCTGACCAGAAACCTAAAAAATCTACGGGAATGCTCATCGATGGCGTTTTCGCATCCGAAGCTATTGACAGCTCAGGCGAAATCGTATCAATAGAAGGCATGGACGTGACCACCATAGAAGAAGGGTGGGGTGTAGCAAATTATGAACACCTAGACGAAAAAGGTGGCTACGGCAGGGAAATTGTTGGCAAGATAGTAAGTGTCAAGAAAATTTTCACCGAAGGCGATTGCGAAAACGACCGTCAGAAGGAATACTTCAACAAAATCAAGAAGATTCCTTACCTATATGGCATAGTCAGACTCTATGACGGAGCAGGCCACGAAGGAGCCAAGGCATTAGCGGCTCAAATCCGAGACGCCGTCGCCAACGACGAGGAAATTATCGTACGATATTCGATTGAGGGGTCGACTACAAAAAAGACCGACAATCGAATCGAAGAATCAATCGCAAAAAAAGTTGCGATGACTTTAAGACCATGTAACAAAACCGCTATTTCCGGTCTCATGGACGACCCGAACGCTCCGGACGGGTTCGACACTGTGCATAAGGCGGAGAGGCAGTTCATCGACCCGGAATTTTCCCCTCTAGGGGCCTCGGTAGCGATGGCATGCAACCCCTGTATGGACCGACAGGCCGAGGCTCAGATGCGCCTCCTAGGGTCATTCGCGAAGCTCAAGGCTCTCGCCAAGACTACTACCGCCGGGAACTATGACGTTGCCCCTTCTGCTCTTACAGGCGGTGCAGCCCTACAGGTCGAAGACCTAGGGAGAACCGTAAGGAACACCGCCAAAGCCGTACTGAGAGACTACGGGTGGGGCACCTTCGATAGAGATAAGTTCAAAAAATTTGCGAAATCAAAGTTACCGGAGATGTCCGATGACTTTATCAACCATTTCACTGACGTAGCATCAGATTTTGCCATCCGGAAGGCTATCCAGAAGGGCGAGCTGTCGAGGACCTTTGAACCACTTCAGAAAAAACTCGCAACGGAACCTAAAGGCGGTGAGGCAGCCGCAGCACCGGTAGTCGGTACTATTAGAGGCAAAAAAATTCGCCCCAATGTCGGGATGGTAGGTTCGTCCTTTGACTCGAAAAAGGGGGTGCTGCATACGGCTATAGGTAGCTTTAAGGCCTACCTTCCCCATAACGACGGCCCTGACTCCGCCGAAAACTACAATAACATCCTCAAGAGTCCAAAAGTGGAAGACGCTTTAGACCATGCTATGTCGAATTGGTCAAAGGTTCATCGCCTCAATAAGGCAGGCAAGTTACCACCCGAAGTATTGATGCACGCCGTCATGTTTTCCCAACTGTCTCCCAACAGGGCGGTACCGGTTCAGGAAATACAGTTTGCTCGAATGGTTGACGCGATGAAGGCATCTGGCCTAGACCCGCGCAAAAAGGGTTTCGAGGCAATCCTACCCAAAATGCGGGAACTCGACCATCCTACCAACGCCCCCGACACCGGGAGGGAGGCCATCGAATCGAACCTCGCCTACTATATCGGCGGCAAAAAAGGCGTCGAATATGGCACTAGCGGCGAAAAGCTAGGACTTAGGTCCAAGACGAATAGATATCCGGGAGAGTTACATTCAGTCGAATCGTTAATCGGCACAAGCATCTCAAACATGTCTAAATATCATGGACTCCACGACGGTCTAGTAGATATCCTCCACAGACACCGTACTGACTCGGTAGGGGCGGTCGGAGAGCTGCTGGAAAATAAGAGACTATCCAGAAACTGGTTGATGACGAATAAAAAAAATGGAGGTGACCCATCGGTCAACCCGCATTCGTCTGTTCCTGGGCTAGCCGCCAAAACAGGCCTGTATACCTGGGGTATGATTGGTGGCGGCAACTCGGTAGTCCCGGATACGCACTTCATCCGGAACATGTTCGGACTTGACGTAACCAAGGATGCGAAAACGCTTTTCTATTTGAAAAGTAATATTTTGCAATCTGACGGAATCAAGCCACTGACTGAATACAACCATTGGTTCGCTAAGAATCATCCATCGGTCCAGTACACACTGAACCATCCCAAATGGGGCAGCACTTTTGAAAAGCCGGAAGACGCCATCTTTCCAGCATTCTGGCGCCATTGGTTAGCTATTGCTCCCCATGAGAAGTCATTAGGGATGCGAAGCTACTCTAATCAACAGGGGACAAACCACGCTCCATTTTGGGAGGCTATTGCCCCGCACGTAGACCCGTTGTTGAAGGCCACCGGCCAAGGAGATTCCTCAATCCCCTTCAGGACCGCCATTCTACATCAACAGTACGTTAAGGACTACGGCGAGGTCCCCGGGATGTTCCTGTACTACCACCATATAGTACCCAAGCTACTAGAAGCGGCCAAGGTTAGAGAGAGAATTGGCGACGACCTAAAATTTCTCGCCAAGGCTAGTAAAATCGAGGCTGGGCTAGTAAACCTGCGTAAGGCTATCTCGGATGCTATTGAACCGTGGCAGCCTCCTCAAGTTCACAACGTCGAAATTAGCATCAAGGGCCGGAACCACCCTGCTGGGCGATACCTCGTCCACAACGGGAGACTCCACCACCTGGAGGATTATCACGGGATTCTGAGTTCCTTCTTGCCCGAAGGCGACCTCGACGTTGAGGCGGTTAGTCGGCTAAATGGCCTACAGTGGTCATCCAAACTTCATACTACTCCTCATTATCCTGTCATTGCACCACCTCCTCAGGCCGGTCAGGCTCAGGCTCAGGCTCCATCGTACCGGGTGTCCTCTCTATCTGCTCAGGAGCCTAGACCTCCATCAGTATTCGAGTACCACCGCGTCGGAATGTCTCAGCCTCATATCGTGGAGGTAGGCGGAGGCGGAGCATCACTAGATGGTCGGAAAATCTCTGACCCCGAACTCCAGTTGATTTTGAGAAATGCCGAAAACGGTATTGCAAAAATAAAATACAAGCAGTCTCCCGCAGGGCTAAAAAAGGCCGACGACGAGACCCCCGTAATGTCTCCCGACGAGGTAATGCAGCATATCCAGGAGGCAGTCGCTCAAGGACATGTATCCGCAGATGTTGAGCGAGCCTATCGTCAGCATATTTATGGCGACGCGATGGTTTCAGGAGTCGGTAACAAGTACGCCTATACACAATTCCGGAACCAAAACAAGCCCGGCGTTTGGCTCTCAATGGACGCAAACAGCTTCAAGCACGTCAACGACAGTCACGGACACGAAGCGGGTGACCACGCAATCAAAGCGGTCGGAGGCGCGATTAAAAATGCAGCGGCAGTGGTCGGGACTGGTAAGGTGTTTCGCCCGGGTGGCGACGAATTCGCCGCCTATTTCCCCTCCCACGAGGAGGCATCTAGATTCATGAGGCACGCGACTACCCATTTAGACGCCGTACCGCCCGTCGCCGGGACGCACAAACTGTCCATGAGTTTTGGGGTTGGTGCCGATTTCCCAACTGCTGACAAAGCACTGTTGCTGGCCAAGGAGCAGAAAAAAGACCCTTTGTCGGGCAGGTTGATGTATCATCCTACCAATACTCCCCATCTAGCGCATAGCCTGATGCCAGGAAATGAAGGACCGGTGGGCCTACACAGTAAGGCGCCGCATCCAGCAACTATCCCGACCGGGGCAGGGGCAGGGGCAGGGGCAGGGGCACCGCCCACAAATCCTTGAGCTTGAGGCCCGTATAGGAATTGTCACTGACCTCTGCCTTCAACGCGTTGGAGAAGGCCTTTGCGTTTTCGAGGTCTCGGAATCTGTAGCCCATCGCGTAGAACTTCAGGCACCGACTCAACAATCCCTCCGTCGAGGATTTAGAGAAGTTCGACAAGAAATTTAACGTCCTGCTGTTTACGTCTTCCAGGAAACTCGAATGAGCTAGTACCTGGGGGTGCCCGTATTCCGTGTAAAAGAGTGAAGCGGAACAGTTAGTAAAATCGAACCCGACCCCCTCCGCGACACTGACTGGGTTGTACCAGCGGAACTTCACCAACTGGATAGGGACCTCCAGCGGTCTGGACCAGATTGGGCAACCCTTCGGCCCGTTTTCTTCGTATCCGTTTTTGGTCAGAATACTCTCCGCTTCCTCTACTATTCCCTTGAAATTGTCTTCAAAAAAAATGTCGATATCTGTTGGAGGAACCTTCTCTACGATGGAGCGGAGATATCCGCCCGATACGTGAATTTTTGAGGACCTGCTCAGAATCGAGCGGACCGGTTCTGGGAGGGCGTGAAAAGCTTCTACGGCGAACTCTGGCAGTATCTTTGACATGTGCTCTGGACACTATCACGGCATTTTAATAAATGCAAGTGTTTATTTAGCCTGGCCGCCACGACAGGCCTTGCAAGTGCTGCTCCGGCCATAGAAGGAGAGATATAGGGGCAATAACTTGTTGCATTTTTTGCAATGCCGGAGGCCGGAATCGTCATTGCAAAGCTTGCAAATTTTATTGATGTCTAGTCTGCGGAATTGCTGACAGCAGGCGCATTGCGTTTTGTATTTTTCGGAAAAGTACAACGCGCTTCGACATTTTTTACATCTCGATGTTACTGCCCTGTTACGGTCATCTGATTTAAATTCGTGAAATGCTTCTCGCCCTAATTCGAGTTGGCATCCGGAGCATTTGTATTTTACGTCGTCAGTCATCAGTTTAAAGATTGACGCTCTTTTGTATCGACAGAAAATCAATCTAATAGGAAGTAAATGGGCGCTTTTTTTAGTGCTCTTCGCAGCACCTTCAAAAAAAGGACGCTGCCTCAAAATCAGATAAATGGAGAATTAGAAAAAATGCCAACTACATACAAAGCCATTGCGAGCCTCCGCGAATTGGTAGACCTGCTTAAGAAATCTTGCACCACGCTTCCGGTCATCACCGAGTCGTTCGACTCGAACGAAGACCCCGTCGTCACCCTTAGTGCCGATGCTACACCCGCTGCTGGAGAAAAAGTGGTTGTGCTACGGATGAAGGCAATCGGCGCAATCGGCGCCAGAGACATTTTTGGTAACGTGGCTCAACAGTTTAGCCACCATGTTATTCAGATTTGTACAGAGGCGAACCCGGCCGCTGGCGCAGGGGCAGACATCCTCACTCCCGCTGAAATCCTCCCGATTGTTGTCGAGTGCGGCCGAAAAGGGTCCTTCGTCGAGTGGTATACGACGGCTGCTACAGTGATTCCGTCGACTGCGGCGATGGTTGCTGGAAACCTCCGTTCGACCTGGAGAGACCTGTACTGGAACGTCAGCAAGGCTGGTTAATCCTTGGTTTCTCCCTGCAAAGAAAGGTTATGAAACCATGAAAAAATTGTCAAAATCGCAAATCTCAAAGATTTTGGAGGAGGTCACTAATGACGTGGCCGAACTTCTGAAATCAGAGGCTGAAGAGGCTGTTGCGCTCAGTAAAGCAGACCCCGGTAAAGAGACGGCTGCTGAAGCTACCCCCTCCGGTAGCTCGACAGAGGAGTCTTCGGCTCCTCCGCCTGAAATGTCCGCTAGCCCTCCGGCTGGCGAACCTGATGGTGGTGGTCCAGAAGGCAGTCCAGAAGGCAGTCCAGAAGGCAGTCCAGAAGGCAGTCCAGAAGGCAGTCCAGAAGGTAGTCCAGAAGGTGCAGACGGCGGTCAGGAAATGTCGCCCGAAGCTCTCCAGGGCGAATATTCGCAACTGCCCATCGAAGAACTCAAGATGCATTTTTTGGCGGCGAAAGCCGCTCTCGAAGCTGCATTGCAGGGTGGTGGTGGTGGTGCAGGGGCTCCAGAAGCTTCGGCTCCTCCGGGTGCTCCTCCGGGACCTCCGGGTGCTCCTCCGGGTGCTCCTCCGGGTGCTCCTCCGGGCGCTCCTCCGGGCGCTCCTCCGGTTCCAGGCACGGACAAGCTGGAACTCAAAGAGGTTAAAAACTCTTTGGCGGACCTCAAGAAAAACGTATCAGCTAAGGACGCAGAAATCCTGGAGTTGCGGAACAAACTCGACCAGTTAGTTACTGGATTTGAGGGAATTCTGACTCGTCAACAGGTTTTGCGCAAGTCGGCAAGAGATTTGTCCTCATTCGCACCTGCGAATGGTGATGATACTGTCGTCGACATCTCTAATCTGTCCAAAAAAGAAATCGTAGCGAAGCTTAGTGAGGTCACTGCTTCGACCAACAAACTAACTAAATCAGACCGTGACCTCATCAACCGCTTCGTGGTATCCGATTCAGTGCCCGCTGAGTCCGTAGCCAAGTTCTGCAAGTAATTTAAAGGAAATAAAAAAATGGAAACAGTAGATAAAATCAACTCCCTTATCAAGGCGATGGAGGCTGGCAATTACGATGCCGCTCCTTCCACTCTGACCCAGGGTGGAGCCCTCCAAATCGAGGACCTGAGCCCCGTCATGAACAACGTCACGTTCGAGGAAGCCAGCCTGAAGCTCCAGAAGAAAATGACCGTTAAATCGTGCAAGTCAACCCTCGCACAGTTTGACCGTCAGCTTTCGTACGGTAACTTCGGGGGGTCGGCCCAGCTCGAAGGTAACGTTGGTCAAGAAGACACGAGTGACTTCGTTCGTTCGACCGTCCCGATGGCATTCTACAGCTCGACTCGTCGGGTTACGATTGCGTCGACGATGGTGGCTACGGTCGATGGCATTTCGAGCGACGACCGCGCCGCCGCTGACGCTGCGAAGAAATTGGCTGGAGACATCGAATTCGACCTCTTTCGCGGGTTGGATGATTTCTCGAACGCTGGTGTATTCGATGGCAATCCTCTCGTTGTTCCAAACCTCCCGAATATTCACGGTGTGGGCCTGCAAATCCGTCAGTCGGATTTTCAAGTCAATTCGCGTGACCTCATGTTTGCGGAGTATGGTTCGGATGACTCGGTCATCATCTCCGGTGGTGGTGTCGCACTGACTCAGGACAAGGTTGAAGACTCGGCCGTTCGTTCGGCCCTGAATTTCGGCACTGCTGAATCGCTTCTGATTGACCCGATTTCGTTGTCTGCGTACAACAAAATCTCGTTTGGTAAGGAACGTATCATCCTGGCTGGTTCGCCTCAAGAGGCCACTGGCGCCGAGCTACGGAAACAGTGGGTTTCGGTTGGCACTGTCAACGTAGAGTCCAGCAATTTCCTTCGTGGTAAAAGCAAGCCCGCCCGCACTCGACCGAACGGCCCTGCCGCTCCTTCGATTACTGGCGCTGCTAGCGGTGGTGGTGCGTTGGGTGCCGGTACGTACGTATACTACGTATCGGGCTTCAATGAGGTTGGTGAATCGGCTGGTTCGACTTCTATCGCGGTCGTCGTCTCTGCTAACGAAAAGGTCACACTCACAATCACGCATAGCGGCGCAGGCACAACTACGAGAGGCTTCAACGTCTATCGTTCGGGTGCTGGTGGCACGGCTGTGTCAGCTAAGTTCATTGGTCGCGGTACGACCACTGCTAACTCGGCAACCACCGATTTCGTGGACCTTGGCAACAAGGTTCCCGGATTCGTTACTGGATACCTAATCCAGAAGGACACGATGGAAATGAAGGAGTTGGCCCCGTACAGCCGTCTAAAGCTGGGCGTTGCCGACCTTTCGACTCCTGAGGCTCACTTCCGCTTTACTTGTCTTGCGATGCTTCAGCCCCGCAAGAACGTAATTTTGGATAACCTGAAGGGGACGTTCTAAGAGATAAACGCAACATACTGTTGTGTGGATGGCTCGGTCGCCCTTTTGGATGACCGGGCCATTCTCTTTTTATTCGGTTTTGGCTGTTGCGGAATACGAACGATAGCTACGAATCACTGAGTAGTGTTGTTCGAGTGACCGGTTTTTTGAATGGACCACCTGATATTCGATGTTACGCGCTTTCAGCGTAGTGAAAAGGGTGGTCACGTCAGAGTCCTCTTCGAGATAGACCGTCTTCCCCTTGACGTAGGAATAATGGGTGATGGCGTCAGCAATCTCTAACTTGTGTAAGAGAGCGAGCTTGACGGCCAACCAGCCGTGGCCTGGGTCAGAATAGAACTTGAACTTGAGAATTTTGTTGTCCATTTATTTAATCTACAGGGAATTGGATTGAATGTCAATCAATTAATTCACCTAGACAGTGGTAGGTGATTTGCCCGCTCAACGGCGGCTATCGTTCACCCACCACTGCTTTTCCCCACTTGCCCATTCGACGGCGGGCAGGCCACCATCACGGTGACGCTGGCCACCCACCCACCATTCCTTGCCGCCGTCTGCGTATTCGACGGCGGGAAGGTCACCATCACGATGGAGAACACCGTCCACCCACCACGACCTGTCCCCGTCTGCCCATTCGACGGCAGGCAACCCCCCTTCACGATGTAGGCGTCCCTCTTTGTTACGCCAACGGCTGGTTCCGTCTTGGACTGTCTTGTTTCCTGTGTTGTTGTCCATTTTTACTCAACCTGGTGGTTATTCGCCGTCCCGGACACGGAGTTTTCCGTACACGTACCACTCCTTGCGCCCGCTTGCCCACTCGACAGCAGGCAAGCCTCCGTCGCGGTGTTGCTGGCCGTCCACCCACCATTCCTTGCCGCTTGCCCGTTCAACGGCAGGCAACCCTCCACCACGGTGGAGGCGTCCGTTTACGTACCACTCTTTGGTACCGTCTGCCTGTTCGAGGGCGGGCAATCCACCATCACGGTGGAGAAGACCTTGTTTGTTGAGCCAGAAGACGGTTCTGTCTGCTTCAACTACTTTTCTTTCTTCGTTGTTGTCCATTGATTTAATCTACAGGGAATTGGATTAAATGTCAATCAATTAATTCACCTAGACAGTGGTAGGTGAGTCTCATCTACGGTGGTGGACACCGTTTGTCCACCATTCCTTATGACTCGTTATCCGCTCAACGGCAGGCAGGCCGCCACCACGATGGAGCTGTCCATTCACCCACCAGCTCTTGGTACCGTCTGCCTGTTCGATAGCGGGCAGGCCACCGTCACGATGGAGTCGTCCATTCGTATACCACGACCTATCCCCACTTGCCCACTCGATGGCAGGCAGGTCTCCGCCACGATGAAGGCGGTCGTTTATCCACCACTCTTTGGTACCGTCCACTTGCTCAATGGCAGGCAATCCACCGTCACGATGGCGAACACCGTTTGTCCACCACTCCCTATCTCCGTCTTTCCACTCGATGGCAGGCAAGTCTTTATCTCGATGGAGACTCCCCTTTTTATACCAAAACCTATCCCCATTTACCCACTCGACAGCGGGCAAGTCTCCTTCGCGATGGATAAGACCTTTTTCGTTATGCCAACGGACAGTTCCGTCTCGGTCGACTGTCTTGTTTCCTGTGTCGTTGTCCATTTTTTACTCAACCTGGTGGTTATTATTCTGAACTGGTAAGGTGTCTTCCGTACCTGTACCACTCTTTACGTCCGTCCGCTCGCACAACGGCAGGCAATCCACCATCACGATGGCGCTCGTTGTCCACCCACCAGCTCTTGCTCCCGTCTATGTGTTCGACGGCAGGCAAGCCGCCATCGCGGTGTTGCTTCCCATTCGCGTGCCACTGCTTGCTTCCGTCTCTCCATTCGATGGAAGGGCGACCTCCCTCACTGTGGAGTTTTCCCTCTTCATTAAAATAACGAATATTTCCTTTTTTGTCTACTACTTTGCTCCCGATATCATCCATCACAGCATCCTACAAGGAATTGGATTAAATGTCAATGAATTCAGTGTCCATCTATTTGTCTCTACTCAGAGACTTCTTTTCCGTCCACCCACCACTCCTTGAGTCCATTAGACCACTCAACGGCAGGCAGTCCGCCGCCACGATGACGCTGGCCGTTTTTCCACCAAGACGCATCGCTATTTTCGTTCCAACCGGCGGGCTCGTCCCAAACGGCGGGCTCGTCGCCGTCACGGTGGAGACGACCGTTTACGTGCCACTCCTTATGTCCGTCTAACAACGAGACGGCTGGCAAGTCGCCGTCACGGTGGAGCTGACCGTTTTTATACCATTGCTTGCCTCCGTCTCTCCACTCGATGGCGGGACGACCTCCCTCACGGTGGAGTTTTCCGTCTTGGTTAAAATAACGAGTATTCCCTATAGGGTCTACTACTTTGTTTTCGATATCGTCCATCACAGCATCCTACAAGGAATTGGATTAAATGTCAATGAATTAACTCACCCGTCTCTGCTGACCCATGTATTGCCGCAAGTCTGAGAATGACCCCCAAACCCCTGAGCGTTTCCGATGGTCCATTCGTTTTCGGATACCTTGGTAGTGCCAGAAACTCTAGAGCTGTTAAAAATCTGAGCGTTCCCGTAAACCCGAGCACTGCCGCAGACCCTAGCCTCACCATACACCCAGGCGTTGCCGTAAATCGCTGAAGACCCAAAAATTAAAGTATCCCCATAAATCTGTGCACTACCAAAAATCTGAGCATTCTCGGAGACCCAGGCGTTGCCAAAAATCTGAGCACGCTCGTAGACCCAGACGTTTTGGCAGACCCTGGCGTTGCCAAAAATCTGAGAATGAGGCCCTACCCAGACAGAGTCTGAAACGAAAGCGGTATCGGCCACCCAACCTTTGCCGTTAGGATGCTGGTGAATAGATACTGGCCCATTGCCATCTTGGAAGTCTTTTTTCATTTTTTTGATTACTCGTCTTGCTGTAATGAGTGTGTAACGATTTTGAGGGCGATTAAATCCCGCAAGATGCCGTGCTTTACGGCTAGCCGCGTTATACGGCCGAGGTCGCCGTGCCTGATGAGGCTAAACCTCCCGCGCTGGAATGCTCTTGCGCCCTTGGGCGACTGGTATTCTGGCGGTAACTCCAGGCTAATGATGATAGGTTCTTTAGGCGTCTTCTTCTTTGGCATCTAGACCAAGATTACCAATGAGTTCGCTTGTTTGTCAAAGGAATAAGTGCGTCATTTTGCAGGGACAACCTTTAAAAAAAGAACAAACTTTGTTCTCCAAGTCTGAAAACGTGTGGTAGAATTGTAACTAAATGAAAGGACGTGTGGCAGAATCGTTACTAAATGGAGAAGGATTAGAACTCCGTATGAATAAATTCAGTAGCTTGAGCTACGGGAGGATGTCGGAGTGCCTGTAGTGAAAACGTTACTAGTAGGGGTCCTTGGTCCGAAAAGCCACACGAGGAGAACAGAAATTGAACCGTAAAAATTTAGCATTTGTGTGCAGTGCCCTCCGGGGGGCCAATCTCGAAGAGAATCAAAAATTGGCCAGGCTCTACTGTCTGTATGCCACCGAGCAGGGAGCTGTCCCGTTTGCCCCTCACCTGTTTTTTACCCAATTCCTGGAAGACACAAACGAGGAGCAGCGGAGGCTAGGAATCGAATGCGGCAAGGCCATCCTATCTCAGGCGTGTGCGGAGGTTTGGGTGTTTGTGGTGAATTCCTACATTTCGGCTGGCATGTCCGAAGAGATTGATTTTGCGTACAAAATCGGGAAACCCGTCAAGTGGTTCGTGGCGGGGTGGGACGCCATCTCCGACAACGTGGTGATTACCCGCCTAAACCACCTGCCAGATGACGCTATGCCATCTCAGGCCGACCTCCAGACCGACAGCAGTGTTGTAGACGTGTTCAGGAAAATTGCAGACCGGTTGAATTCTGGTGAATTCTACGAGGACTGCCTGGACGACCTAGACGGAGTACTAGATACGGCCCTGTCAGAACGCGACAGAGAAATAGAATGTGATTGGCAGCTTGACATGGACAACAGGAGAAACCCATGAAAGACTTTTACGAAGTATTCCAAACAAAAATCAAAACGGAGTACGAGGAAGGGACTCTAGGAGCCGCCGCATTCCACGAGGCGTCCTTGGACTGCATCTCTAGGTTTATGGAGTCCGGCCATGAACAGGCCGCCCTTAGGGCAATAGCTAGTCTTGACGAGACATACCTAAATAGCGAGAGTTTTTTGAAGCTGTGCGCGAAAGACAAAAACATAGCGGCAACCTTATCTAAGGCTGCTTCCTGGTTCGAACAAGCCAAAGATTTTTTGGTGGAAGAAGAAGAGGAAGACCGCGTCGTTACCCAACCTAACGACAGAAAGATGTATTCGTGAGAGTTAAGATTTTGCGGACAATAGCAAAAATCATGCTAGCTATCTGCACAATTGGGTTCGCGTTTAATTTGCTCCTCCTAGCGAATCTGCACGAAGTCATCCCCGAGCTGTCTATTCTATGGCTCCTGCTGATGGGGGTATTTTGCTTTGGTATCTATGCCAATCTAGAGTACCTCAAGGATACAAAATTCCTCTCGGGGAAGTAGCAATCTTTTCCCTGAGGTTAATCTAGAGATGCTCCTTTCCGCTCGACTATTAGACGATGTTTGCGAAGTAAATGCTTACAAATACGTACCCGAAATCGAAGTCACCGCTAGAGACTCTTTCGATATATATCTCCAGTTAATTGACAAGTCTCAGAACGTGGCCAGATTGGGGTTCAATCCTTCGGGGTTGCGCCACATGCCTCTGGCTGGGGCTACGCTGACAGCCACGGTCGTCAACGTGAATCCGGCAGTGGCGTTTTCCCGTGTCGCTACCCAGCCTTTCCCCCGAGATACGTCGATTTGGCGATTGTCTTTTTTGACCACCGACCCCATATCGGCAGGGACTGTTACTCTGTCTTTTGCTCTGACTGAGGGGGCCGTGGTCCGTCGGTTCACCTTACTCGCAGCCCTGAGGGTGAGTGGCTCTCTGGAGGCCTGCTAATGCCTTCTGACTACGCAAAAAGCAAGGAAGGGCTAGGAGGTCAGTTACTAGACGGGGTCATTGAGACGACCTGGCAGGACTCTGGGCCGTTGGTTACCGCCGCCGAAGTCAAGCGGATGCACCTGTTCGGCATCCCATTGGTGTCCGCAATTGTTGACCCCTATACTGGGATGCCGGAGTTCATTGGTCCGGAGACCCTTTCTGAGTATATAGTCGAGGCTGTCTCAATCGTAGAGACGGAAACCGGGTTGGAAATTTTCCCCCGGCAACGAGACGAGCGGCACCCATATGACCAAAAAGCCCAAGAATCGTTTGGCTATACGGTTTTACGCCACCGCCCTGTACAGTCTATTGAAAAGCTAGCTGTTACCTCTACGGACGGTGTCGACGTGTGGCAAGTACCCACAGCCTGGATTGATACAGGCTACCTCCATCAGGGGCAAATCAATCTGATCCCGTTCGCGATTGCTGGGCAAGGAGGCTCTACAGTGCCTGTTACTGGCCCGGTCGGGATGGGGCTACTCCCGTCACTGTTTCGATTCCACTGGGTCCCAGGGATTTGGACGGTTACGTACACTACCGGCTTCAAAAATGGCTGTATCCCAAAAATCGTAAACCACCTGATTGGGGTAGTTGCGTCGATGGAAATTCTCTCGATGTTGGCAACCACCTACTCGAAGAGCCAGTCTTCCTCTCTATCAATTGACGGCATGTCTCAGTCGGTTTCTACACCGGGGCCTCAACTGTTCGACACTCGGCTAATGGTCCTAGGGGAGAAGCGGAAGTGGCTGGTCAATAAACTCAAACGACTATTTGGACTAGGATTCTGGTCCGACAACGTGTAACAATGGCAACACCTGAGGGCGAAGCTACACATTCTGCTGAGGTTGCCCTAATCCAGGTAACCAACGCACAGGGGCATCTGCTCCTGGGCAAACGTAACGATACCGGTAAATGGACGTTGCCTGGTGGTCACCTAGAGCACGGAGAAAGTCCAGAGAGAGGGGCTATTAGGGAGCTGTTCGAGGAGACCGGGTTGAAGCCTGAGTCTCTAACCTATGCCAGGAAGTTCAGCCCGCACGATGGGTTAACTATTCACTGTTTCACAGCTCTCTGTCTCGGAGACCCTCATGGGGACAATGACCCAGACAACGAATGCGACAAATGGGAATGGGTGGACGTTAGTGACGGCATTCCTGAGGATATGTGGGAGAACCTAGCGGGGCCCAAAAATGGAAATGTGGTTAAGCAGGTGTTCGACCAGAGTTTGACCAAAATGGACATTAAAGAGGTACACGATTACAATTCGTCAATAGACGACCACGTTCCTCCGCCAACTTCCACTAATTTTCCCAGGCCTGTAAAGGATAATCCCCATCAGCATCAAATTCCTGCCAAACCTATGGCTAAGGTCGTCCACAAGACTTCGCTAGCACAACTGAATTTATACGACCGGGAATTTCAGGGATATATCCCCGCTCCCAGCCTTGCTATCGTCCATCAGGACAAGGATTTTGACTCGTTCGGTGACGTGACCCTCATCGCTCATCCTAGGATGGTCGACCCTAGGGTAACGAACACCCATGTCTATTCGGGGGACTCCTACTCTCCACGGAGCGGCAAGCCGATATGGCGCTCTGGACTCGAAGCTAATAATAGCTTTGCGTCAGAGGTTCACAACGACCCGACTGCTAGCGATACAGACCGAGGAACTAGTAGATATTCAAAAGAATCGTTCGCGAGAGAGTTTGGGGAGTATTTTAATTCTCACCATTCGGTCTCCGTCTTCCACCAAGGACTATTAGCTGTCCCTGGTTCCTCCAGCGGCGATGTACCAAGAATGGTGGTCGATAGGTTCTATGCCGAACACCCCCTCGTGGGTTTTGGAGAGAGAGGACTAAATCACCAATACTTATTTGATAACTGGCTCTCTCAGAAAATGAAGGCTAGCGGATGGCAGCGAAAATTTTCATCCTCGTCGAGTGACGGAGCCGTTGAAGACTCTGACCCCGAGACAATCCTACGCAGAATGAATAGACGCCCCACGTTCGGCGGAGAAAGTCACCTAACCCACGCCTCCGCCCGCAAGAACCCAACAATGCAAGGCATCTTGTTGGAGACAAAGAAGTTTCGCTCCTTGAACGAGATAAAGGCACATACCGGTCAATTAATTGGGCATTCCGGTATTGAGGATAATGAAGAAAAAATAAACGAACAAACACAAACTCTGAGAGATTCTCTAACTGCTGACGCCTCCAAAAGGGGCAGCACTGTCACTGACGAAGACATTGACCATGTCGTCAGAGGGGTCCACTCAGGCAAATATCGTACCGCCAAAAAAGCAGTTCAGGCGATTCTGGGAGGGGATGTAGAATCAAAATTCCCAGAAGTCAGCGGCCGAATTGAAGAGATTATCAAGCTCTCTACTAAGAGAGGTCAAGAATATTTTGAGGCCAAGCCCAGGCGCTTGGTTCATTTGTCCGAGTTTCACACCGCCGTTGTCCCTCCGACCATATTTCCGGAACAGCTCGCGACCCTCAAAAGGTACGGGCTCAATGTCGTCAAACAGGACGCAAACCCCAGCCAGGTAACCAATATAGCAAGAGACCACAACTTGCTGCTGTCAGAGCATAGCATAGACGAACTCCAGTTCGCCGAACTTCAAAAATCTGATGACATGGATATTGAGTGGCTAGCGAAAGCAATGACCACGGAAGACGAAGTGTCGACCTTGCTCCAGCACCACGACCCGATGGAACGCAGGCTCGCGCTGCGGCTCAATACGGCCACCCCTTCCCACATCCGCCAAGGGGCCTTCGACGCCGATGAAGAAGTCTGGAAGGAGGCACTCGCCCATCCAGACTCCGCAATCGCTAAGAGGGCTGTGCTTGCCTGTACCTCGAACGACAAAGGGGAGGACCTGTGGCCCCAACAGCAGCACTTACTAGCAGATGACAACCTGCCAGCCGAGGCCCTGGATACCCTATACTCGACCATCCTACATGATAACGACATCGGAGATAGTTCGAGGAAGGCGCGACTAAATGAGATAGCGGGTCACCCAAACTTCGATTTCCCTACAGAGAACCCCGACCAGTCGCTCGCAAAGCATTGGGGGCACGACCTGATTGAAGGTGCGCATAATATTCACCCTCCTACGGATTCTCTCGCCCCTAATCAGGCTCATAACATTGACCGTCATGCAGCCTACAAAAACGATTTCGATTCCCACCAACATCTAGTACCGGTCAAAAATGACAAGTTAGCACAGCTAGGCGAAAACAAAAAAGTCATTCACAAGACGAAGGTTTCGAAATATATGGTCAAGCCGTGGACTGCTGGAGAGAGCATCTCCCAACAGGTATTCCACGCCGCCGGAATGGGACACATCCATCAAAAAAGTTTCACCACCGAATACGTGGACAAAAAAACGGGTAAGGGTACCCAGGCCACGGTCATCAAGATAGAGCCTTTTCACTCAACAATCGCCAGCCTGAATGGGTGGGGCGGAACTGGACGAGTTAAACACCCCCTCCCAGACGAGCCGAGGCACGACCCGGATGATTTCATTAAAGGAAACATCTTAGACGCCGCTCTAGGACAGAATGACCGACATTTAAACAATATCATGATAGATGATATCTCGGGGAAGCCTCTATATATAGATAGCGACGCGTGCGGGAAGTCCATCTATGGGAATTGGGGGGAATTTAAGGACTCAGTAGAGTTTTCTAATTTTCTCAGCCACAGTAGAAGCCATCTCGACGGACACCTAGCAAAACAATTACTGGGAGACAGAAGCGAGGAAGCGTTTCGCCGAAAGGTCCACAGACTGGTACAAACGTGGTGGCCTACAGTGTCAGAGCCAATTAAAGCGAAGTTGGGCGAACTAGGCGACCGAGGCCGCAGTTCTGTCCTAGAGAATATCCACAACAACGTAAGCCAACTTGACAGACTTGTCCGTGGAAAAAGCGAAGACGGCTCAGAATCTGTTAACGACGAAAACGGCGCCCGAAAGGAATGGCGCAACGTCGAAGGTCTCATTCATCGTGATGGTGACTTGCCTGCTATTATTCGCCAAAATGGCGAGAATGCCTATTACAAAAACGGTAAACGCCACCGTGACGGTGACCTTCCTGCTATCTTGGGCGGCCCTGACGGAGGGGTAACGTATTACAAAAACGGCCTCCGCCATCGTGACGGCGACCAGCCAGCCCACAAAGACAAAGATGCGGAAGCGCATTACCGAAACGGTCAGCTCCACCGTGACGGAGGCCTGCCTGCCGTTGTGCACGCCAACGGGCGCAAGGAGTGGTACGAAGGCGGGCTTCATCACCGTGACGGAGACCTGCCCGCTATCGAATACGAAGACGGAGGTAAGGAATACCTATATCGTGGAGTGAGAGGCCGCAACGGCGAGGACAAGCCATCCATTATCCGTAATGGAACTGAAACCTACTATATGGATGACCTTATTCATCGCATGAATGACTTGCCCTCCGTAATAGGCCCTGGGCGGGAGGAATATTTTCGACTTGGTCGTCCCCACCGTGACGGTGGCCTGCCTGCCGTCGTCGTGGACAAACCAGGAGGGGTCAAAGAACATCATTATTACCTGCATGGAGTCCCGTACCGCCCGCTCGGACTACCCACCTATGATGACGGAGCAGGATATCAGGAGTGGCGGAGTGCGGACGGGCTTCTCCACCGTCTCGATGGCCCCGCTGTCATTAAGGGCGCCGTCGGAGAAGCTTACGAGGAGCATTATTACAAGGATGGCAAGCTCCATCGTGAGGATGGCCCCGCTATATTCAGACGCGACGGGGGTCACGAATTCTACGAGAAAGGCGTCCAGGTATTTCCAACTGCGGATGGATACAGAACTCTCAGTAGTGGGCTAGGAGGCATCAAGCTGAAAGAGCTACGAAACAAATCCGGGGACCTCCACAGCAAAAACGACCTTCCGGCCTATATTAAGATAAGGGAGGGCGAGAGAGGGAAGGAAAGAGTTATTAGAAAAGAGTGGCACAAAGAAGGGAAGGTCCATCGTGATGGAGACCTGCCCGCCATCGAGTTGTCAGACGGAACCAAGTTTTGGTACAAAGACGGCCTCCCCCATCGTGACGGTGGATTGCCTGCCATCGAGAGACTGGACGGCAGTAAAGAATGGCACGTAAACGGTAAGCGCCATCGTGATAACGACTTGCCCGCCATCGAACAGGCAGACGGGAGCAAGGAATGGTTTGTAAATGGTAAGCGCCATCGTGACGGTGATTTGCCTGCCGTTGAATGGCAGGACGGGCATAAGGCGTGGTATGAAAACGGTCAGCCCCACCGTGACGGAGGCCTGCCTGCGGTCGAGTGGGCAGACGGGCATAAGGAATGGAAGGTAAACGGTTATCTCCATCGTGACGGAGACCTGCCTGCCATCGAACGGCCAGACGGGGCCAGGCAGTGGTACGTACGCGGGAAACGCCATCGTGACAACGACTTGCCCGCAATCGAATGGCCAGACGGAACCAGGTCGTGGTGGGTGGACGGCCAGCATTACCGTGACGGAGGACTACCCACTATTGAACGCGCAGGAATACCAGGAGTTAAAAAAGCCCTCGAAAGCGGCTGGGCGGATAACCTCCACAGCAAACCAGACCAGATGCCCACCGTTTTTAGGGCTAATGATGCTGTAAAAAAATACAAACAATTTGAAGGAACCCACAAGACGTTTGAGACTCACGAACCCGTACAGCCGTCTAAAGCTCTTTTCCAGAAGCATGTCCAAGACTCTCCGCATCTAATACCAACCCCTCCCCCTACATCCAATATGGGAGGGGTTGAGAATAAACACGTTCACGAATTCGAGGACGATTCGGGGGCATACCATAGATTCCTAATTAAAGGGTACCACAGCAACTACGCCATGCACAGCGGGTTTGGGGAGCTAATGTCACAGGACGCCTACCACGCCGGAAACATTGGACACCTGCATCAAAAATCCTTCGCCACCACTGACGACCAAGGCAATCCGGCATTGGTAATTCATATGGACCATAGCAGGAATGTAGGGGTGGATGATTGGCCCGAACATGCGGAAGACTATCATAAAATCGCAATGATGGACTTTTTGTTGCAAAATGGTGACAGACATGGTGATAATATAATGTCTCCCCCTCTGGCGATAGACAATGCTGCGTCGAGTTACATGGACTTTTACGGGGGGAACGTACCTCCTACCCAAGAAGAACTGTGGAAGGATTCAGACGCCCTAGAAAGGATTCCAAACAACCTAGGGACCAAACACTCTCCTGGAATTAAGGAGTGGTGGAATCAAAATAAGGTAGCCATTAAGGATTCAGTTCATAGGAATTTCCGAAAAGTGCTCCCCGACGACGATGGAGACGTAAATCATGCGCACAGTCGGTTAGATGCCCGATTTGATGACCTGGACAGTTCGGTTAACTTTAAGTTCGGTCAACACACCCGCGTTTCCGAAGGAGTCACAAACAGCCTAAACGAGCACGGCCTCGCGCACAGTTTTGACGACCAGCCCGCCCTGATAATGAGGGGCGGCGGTCTCAAAATCTGGATGAAAAATGGGGTCAAACATCGTGACGGTGGCTTGCCTGCATATGTTGAGGACGACGGATACGAAATCCACTACAAAGACGGCAAAGTCCATCGTGACGGAGGCCTGCCCGCCATCGAATACGCAGACGGTGGTAAGGAGTGGCACGTAAACGGAAAAATCCACCGCGATAACGGACTGCCCGCCGTCGAACGGGCGGACGGGACCAAGGAGTGGTGGGAAAATGGTAAGCGCCACCGTTACGACGGCCTGCCTGCCGTTGTGCGAGCGGACGGACACAAGGAATGGCACTGGAACGGGCACCTGCATCGTAACAACGACTTGCCCGCAATCGAATGGACAAGCGGAGGTCGGTCGTATTACAAGGACGGGAAACTCCATCGAGACGGTGGCCAGCCCGCCAAGGAACAACCAAACGGTAACCATGAGTGGTGGGTGGACGGAAAAAACTATCCCAAACCACAGTGATGGATTGATTTTTTGATGACCTGTGGACAATGTCCTGACAGTGTAGTAGAATAAAGAGATATAAATGATTGTCAAGATTACAGAAATGCACAGCCATGCTAGTCAGACCTATCGAGGGTCTGCCGATGATTTGCGGCGTCAATTGTTAATCCGGTACCCGTGGGCGGCGTACAGTTATTACAATCAGCAACATGATACGGAATCGCTCGACGACCTGCTTTTCAGAATTGGCACGAGTCAAAACCTTTCGGTGGAGTTCAAGAGGTAACCATGCCGCACATCGTCATTATAGACCACTACGCCGCTGATGGCGAAGACCGCCAGGATTTTGTCGGTAGCGAGAGCGATATAAAAAGCGACCTCCTACATCACTACCACTGGCTCTATGACCACGGGGGTCCTGGGGCCTCCCTGCCCACACTACTACACGCTCTGAACGACTTGCAGACATTGTCAGTGTTTGAACAACAGGACCACACCCCAGCAGACCCAGGAGCAGACCCAGGAGCAGACCCAGGAGCAGACCCAGGAGGAGAGGACTACGGAGAGGACCTAGTCCTTAAATCAGAAGCTGAAGCCTCTCAGCTTGGCGTCGACTATAAACTCCAAGGTCTAGTGGATGCCGCGAATACCCTTACCGGGAAATCGCTAGACCTGTCGGACGTGAGGGCATACCTGCGTCAGACTGATGACATATACGAAGCGGTCATCAAGGCCTTCGAGATTAGCGACCCCGAAGCCAGGAAGGCGATTAGCGCACTGGTAAATATCAAGACCTTGCTCAAGAGCGATAGCTCGACTATCGATAACCCCTCGGCAGTTGTGATGGCTCCGGTACCGGCCAGTGAGGCGTTCGCCGAAGAGATAAAAAAAGCCTTCCAGACCGGGACAGTTGAGAAATCGTCCTTGCTGGGGAAGCACTCGGGCGGGACATTCGTGGCCACGATGGTAGACGGTACTCGAATTCTACTCAAACCCGGTTCGGGAAGGCAGAATATTAGCTCTGGAGATACCCAATCTGCCAGCTCGCAATCCAACAGGGAGGCCGCCTTCTACGACGCCTCAAAGGTTTTGGGGCTGGACGAATACGTTCCTGAGACCCACCTAGTGTATATCGATGGCGCTCCTTATGCCGCCATCCGGATGTTACCTAATAGTTACCTCGACTTCAACCGCATCAAGGAGTTTGACCCTAACTTTGCGAGACGGGTCCTTCATTTATACTTTGAACAGATTTATAAGTGGGCTACTATGGATTATGTCCTAGGCAACCCTGACCGCAACGCGGGGAACCTGATGGCGATGGGGGAGGATGTCAAGTTAATTGACCATGGTTCCGCATTTGCGGGTAGCCAGTTCAGCCCCGGCAACGACCAATCTTCATTCATCCCGTACTATATTCGGGCCTTGGCTCCTAGTAATTTTACCGATATGTCAAAGCCCGAAAAGATGGCGGCAGTCCCTAGACTGCACAGACATCAAGAAGAGGCCCTATCGAAATGGATTCAATCCATCGATAGCGGTAGAATCCAGGAAGTCTTGTCCAGTTACGGTATCGCCCCAGAGGCGACCCTACGACGCATCGCGAAGTTGAAGGAGTCGCTCTCGTTTCAGAGCGCCGACGTATCAGTAGCGACGCTCTGGATTTTTTAGGAGTGCTCAGAGCCGTGATTCTTGCCCCCACACGAGCACTCACACTTGTGACCCTTGGCGCTGGTGCAACGTTCGTCGCAGGGGTGTCGCTCGCTCTTCACCCCGTCGATGGTGCGGTAGTGCCATTCGCGCCCGCAACAGAGGAGCGGAAGGTCGTTTCCTACACGGGCCAGGTATGCCCTCTTCTGGACCTCGCCTAGATACACCTTAGAGACGTAGAATCTACGATAGGTAGCAACACGCAGATGAGCCTTCTTACATCGGAGGCATTTAGCGATTTCGTTTTTGTATCGGGGCTCTTTGTTGTCCATTCATTTAATCTACATATAATGAGATTAAATGTCAAGAATTAATTGCCTGGTCGTCGGCTAGACTTCTACTAATCTGTATTTTCTGCCGCCAATCTCCATAATCTCGCCAGCGCAGGAAGGAGGCAAAACCTCTTCGCCGTTTACAAACCACTCCTTACCTCCGTCTGCGTATTCGACGGCAGGCAGGCCTCCATCGCGATGGAGGAGGTCATGCTTATACCATTTCCTGGAGCCGTTCTTATATTCGATGGCAGGTAGGTTGCCATCACGGTGGAGTTTCCCACCCAC
>Ga0163153_10000519_pt1 | contig 68386 bp, 67 predicted proteins | sample OliLakLV19MP6IB1_FD_148629 | JGI IMG/M metagenome (GOLD analysis project Ga0163153, IMG submission 148629) | Freshwater microbial mat bacterial communities from Lake Vanda, McMurdo Dry Valleys, Antarctica - Oligotrophic Lake LV.19.MP6.IB-1 | ecosystem: Environmental > Aquatic > Freshwater >... | reverse complement strand
CATCGATGACGATGCAGTGGAAATGCAGATGGGTGTTGAGCAGCGCGCCGAAGCGGTGGATGAAAACCACCGCGCCGATATGCGACGCGGCACTGGCGCCCGGACTGCACTGCCGCAGGGCTTTCTGCAATGTTCTGATGCATGCTGACTCAATCTGCCGAACCGCCGTGTACCTGACCCGTACGCGCGGTGGTGTGGGAGGGAGGGGTCGTGAGGCTTCTTCCTATCCCGATTAGAGATCATGTTTGACCTTCAGTTCATACTCAACGTTGCTTCCATAGCCGTCGGGTTCGTGGCTGCGGTTTGCTTTTGCATCGGGGCTGCAACGAATGGGCCCAAGAACATCGCACTTTCGTCCGCAACAATCGTCGGCTCAAATCCTGCCACGATGCGATCGCTTAGCGGCCAACGGGCGCAGTACCTAATTGGCTCGCTATTTCTGGTCGCCTCGTTTGGACTACAAGTTGGAGTGGTCTTGGTTCCTAAAGAAGCTCAGGTGGGTCTTCCTTTAATCCTGCAGTCTCCGCTCGCGATGCTAGGTTCCGTTCTTGTTCTTGCTTCGGCGGCCGCGGCTTTTTCCATAAAGTGGCTCACGAATCACACTATTCAAGCAGCCAACGAATTGCAGCAGCAAATTAGAGACGAGCAAGGTCAAGGTGCAGATGATCTCTAACTTTAGCTACTGCCGACGGGCCATCAGCACCGCGCTAGATCGAATTGCCGTGCTGGCCCGCGGCAGAGCAAAACGTTGGGCGTCACTATTGGCGCGGGTTCTCGCCGTCAATTCGATAGGAGTCTTGAATGTCACATTATGAACGCGACCCGGGGAACGTAGCGGCAAGATACCGCGTGCAGCCGCTGGTGGAGGGCAGGTTTGAGCTTCGCGAAGCGCAAGGCTCATTGAGTCTCAATGTTCGGCGGCAAGGCGCCTTCTTGAGGCTAACGACAACGCCCCAGGCTGTCCACTGGTACGTTGAAAGGAGCAACGCCTCTCATCTTGTGCGCCTTCGCGTAGAGGAACTGGCTATCGGGTCTAGAGGTGTTGAGGGTTGGTCTAGCCCACTTGCCGACAATTGCTTCTTTGTTATTGACGGTGAGGAGCTCCGATATGTACCGCTAACGGAGCTAAGTGTTTTGAGTGAAGAGCAATTCCTCATTGAGAAGACACTTCTTGCGCGAGAGAAAGGCGAAGAAGTCATCGCCGAGGAAAATCCGGATGGAAACCCAGATCGTCCACTGGCCACGGCAAGGATAGTTCATTGCTCCGCCATGCCTGAAGATGACATCGCCGAAACGCTTGAATGTACAGTCGGATTGCCCTCCGCGCTTTTTCAAAAGCTGCTTGATGGGTGTCTCAGAAAACACGTTGCGAGAGTTCATCTGCGTGGTATCGGTGGAGCACTGTCATCCAGTTTTGAGTACGGCTCAACGAGGGAGTTGATCCTTTGTGCCAACGAGGGATTCGACATCAAAATTTCCGAAGTGACCCTCGACTATCTCGTGTGACTCAGATGACATTGCTGTCCGCGACGCCCAACGAACAAGCAGCCGTAGCAGTAAACTGCCCGAACCATCAGGGGCATTGCGATGACTGATCTAGTAACCGAACTTGCTGCACAAGGCCGAACGCTTCCAAGGATCCTCCTAATCTCGTTCTTGGCCGGCTGTTTCGCGACTGTTGGCGACGGACTAGGCGAGTCTCCGGGCTTCCTTATGGGCATCTGGCATGGAATCCTGGCTCCATGGACGCTTCTCATTCGGATTTTCCTTGATATACGAATGTATGCCTTCCCGAACAGCGGCTGGGGATACGACGCCGGGTTCATGGTTGGCGTATTGTTCTCGCCCGTAGGAGGGCTTGCGGCCATCATTGCGGTTGTTGGGTATCTCTTTACGTAGGTTGTGGCCCGCTCCTGTATATTTATACAGGTGTCGAAGCGACCCTTACCTCCCTGACCAGCGAAGAACTCCGCGCCATTCAGGCTGCGGACCCGTCGCCAGCGGTCAAGCGCCTCCTGTGGGACATCTTCCGGTTACGGATTGTGGCGAGAGGCGCAAAACAGGTCATCGAGCATATGGGCAACCCCAAGGGTTATCTGCATCCCATGGAAGCGCTCGTCCTCGGACTACGCGAGGAATTGAAGGAACTGCCGTTCCTGGAAGAGGACCGCCAGCGGACAAGCCGAATCCTGTACGGCCACGGCGAGAAGAAGAAGCCGGAAGGGGTCGACAATCGTTGAAGAGAATACTGAAGACCATCTCCTGATGATTCGCATCGGGGACGGTTAATCAGCCGGCTTTGCGAATCGCTGTTACCTTCCCGGCTGTCTTGCCCTGATCGCAATACTTGGCCCAATCAAGCGCCAAGCGTTTGCGTTTCTCGAATAAGTCTCCGCGCCTGTAAGCGGCCTCCACTTTGTCTCCAACAGCGTGTGCAAGGGCCATTTCCAGAACTTCAGAGGAATATGCGGTTTGCTCTGCCCCCCAATCTCGAAAGCTGCTGCGAAATCCGTGGACGGTGAGATCTTTCCTTTTCATGCGCTCCAGGAGTTTAAGCATCGCCATATTGCTGATCGGCTTGTCCGCCTTGCGCCCGGGGAAAACATAGGCTTCGCGCAGTTTCAATTGGGCTCGAATGATCTCGACAGATCGAGGGGAGAGGGGCACACGATGTTCTTTGCCGCCCTTCATGCGCTTGCCTGGAATGATCCAAAGGGCCTTATTCAGATCGAATTCGGCCGGCAGGGAGCCAATGACTTCACCCGTCCTCGCGCTACACAGGATCAGGAATTCCAACGCTCTCGCCGCCGTTCCTTCCTCTTTCTTCAGGTCGGCCATGAATGATCCAATCTGCTCATAGGGCAGGGCGGGGTGGTGCTTTACACGGGATTCCTTCTTTATGGCCGGAAGGAGTTTGTTCAGGTGCCCTCGCCATCTGGCAGGGTTATCTCCGGCCCTGTATCCGCGCGCAGTCGCCCAATCAAGGATGGATTCAATGCGTCCACGTAGCCGGTTGGCGGTTTCTGGCTTTGCGCTCCAGATCGGTTCCAGGACTTTGAGGACCATGCCGGTATCCACGCTCTGAACGGGCAGGGGGCCGATGGTCGGAATGCAATAGGTCTTGAGGGTGTTTTCCCACTGACTGGCGTGCTTGGTGTTTTTCCATGCCGCTCGATGAGCAGATATATAGCCATCGGCACATGCCTGGAAGCTCACTGCCTTGGCCTTCTTCAGCGCATCCTCGGCGCTCCGCGCAGAGCGGGCTTCGATTGGATCGATGCCGTCATGCAAGAGGTCACGATAACCAGAGGCCCTCTTGCGCGCCACTAACAGGCCGATTGAGGCGGCACTGCCAAGGCCCATTTCTCGGGCGCGACCGCCCAGGGTGTAACGAAAGATCCAGGATTTGGTGCGGGAAGGGGACACCTGCAAATAAAGACCTCCGCCGTCGGCGTAGTAGCCGGGCTTCTTCTGATTCGATACCGCCTTGGTCGTGAGTCGATGTAGTTGCCGAGCCACTGACTACCCCCATTTCTACCCACGTTAGAGATCCGGATAGTGCTGGACGGGATTGGACCGGTCAAGACAATGTTTTAGTGTTCTCCTATGGGAAATGCCTCAGAAATGGACGTAACTGGATTTCCTTGAACACTATTACGGCGGACACCCTCTCCGCCAAGTAAAAAAGGCCCCCTTGTGGGGCTTTTTTTATTTGGCGGAGAGGGTGTATTGAAGCACCCGCCGGATCGACCATCCGAGTTCATGGCTGGCCTCTTTTCCGCCGTCGCCAAATCCCCGCAGGGGCAGCTTGTGCCGCTGCTGCGCCCCTGACGTTCGATTTCTGTACGAAAGGCTGAAACTCCAGGGGCGGAAATGAATTCTTGTGCGGCCATGACCTTCTCAAAGCAAGTTCCATCCCCGTGTAGTGGATTATTCATCTCCTTGAATGGGCTCAATTCCCGCAGAGCATACGGCCATCGATCCGTCAGATTCTCGAACTATCATCCAGGTGGCGCCGGGTTGTGCCCGGCTGGCTGCTGGTCCATTCGGTTTTTCGCCTGAAGACGACGGGAACCCGGTATTTTCCGGAACAGGGTGCGGCGGTACTGGTCTGCAACCACCAGAGTTTCGCCGATGCGCTGGTTGTGGCCGCGGCTTGCCGGCGGCCGATACGCTTTGTGATGTACCACGCCATTTTCAACATTCCCGTGCTCAGCTTCGTTTTCCGTTCGATGAAGGCAATTCCGATCGGGTCGTCGAAGGAGGCGCCGGAGGTGCTTGCCAAAGCCATGGACGAGGTCGCGGCCGCGCTCAGGGGCGGAGAACTGGTGTGCATCTTCCCAGAGGTCGGATTGACGGCAGACGGCGCGGTGGGCGTGTTCAGGCCGGGCGTGATGAAAATCCTGGAAAGCACACCGGTACCGGTAATCCCGATGGCTTTGTCGGGTTTGTGGAAGAGCGTGTTCTCCCGCAATCGTGCGATCTCGGTACCCTTTGCGCGCCTGTTCCCGACGGTAAGGCTCGCAGTCGGGGCGCCGCTCGATCCCAGGAGTGTGACGCCGGAGGGCTTGCGGGAAGGGGTGATCGGCCTGATGGCCGGACGCAACTGACGCCGGTCAGCGCAAGGCGTTGCGGGAACTGGTGAAGAGGGTCAGGCGCTGGCCGGCGCGGATCTGGTTGCTGCGCAGGCCGTTCCAGTCCTTGATCGCGGCGACCGTGACGCGGTGCTTGCGGGCGATGGAGTACAGGCTGTCGCCGCTACGCACCCTGTACGTGACGCGCCCGCCGAAGCGGTCATCCGGCGCCTGGAATTCCCGCGTGTTCCAGGTATCGCCAAAGTTGGATGCATCCGCGTCTTCATCCATCGGCACCAGCAGGGAACGTCCGGGGCGCAGCGTTACGTGCCGGTTGATGCCATTGATTTCACGCAACCTCTCCTGCGTGATACCAAACCTGGCGGCAACGGTCTCGAGGTTCTCGTTTTTCTTCAGCGTGTAGGTTTGCCAGGAAACCAGCGGATCTTCGTAACCTTTGAGGTTCGCGGTGAAGATCCCGGCCTTGTCCACGGGGACCAGCAGCGTGCGGCTGCCGTTCGAAGTGATGACCGGCCGGGTGTGGGCCGGATTGAGGGAACGGAAGTCGTCCTCTGTCATTTCGGCGAGCCTCGCGGCAACCTGCATGTCTATGTGCTGGGCCGTGGTTACCGTGGTGAAGTAGGGCTGGTTGGGAATCTCCTCCAGCGGGAAGCCGAGTTGTTCCGGATGAGAGATGATGTTCTTTACCGCCTGCAGCTTGGGCAGGTAGTTGCGCGTTTCACGTGGCATCTGCAGGTACTGGTAGTCCGCCGGCTTGCGCCGGACCTTATTCTTCGCCACCGCCCGCGCAACACCGTTCTCGCCCCAGTTGTACGACGCCAGGGCAAGCTGCCAGTCGCCGAACTGGTCGTGCAGGCGATCCAGATAATCGAGTGCCGCGCGGGTGGCCGCCATGACGTCCCGGCGCCCGTCGTACCACCAGGTCTGCTGCAGCCCGTAATGCTTGCCGGTCGAGGGAATGAACTGCCAGATGCCGGAGGCGTGCGCGCGTGAATAAGCGGTAGGGTTGTACGCGCTTTCGATCATCGGCAGCAGGGCGATTTCCATCGGCATCTTGCGTTTCTCCACTTCGTCGACGATGAAGTAAAGATAGAGGCGGCTGCGCTCGATCATGCGGTGCACGTAGTCCGGGTGGTTCAGGTACCAGGCTTCATGCCGGGCAACCAGCGGGCTTTCCAGCTTCGTCATAGCGAAACCGGTGCGAATCCGCTTCCAGAGGCTGTCCGCGGGGATCAGCAGCGTTTCAGCGGGGGCGGCATCCACGACGGCAGCAGCCGGTTCCTCCGGATTTATCGATTCGGCAACAGGTGTTGGACTGCCAGCCGGGGTTTCCGTCAGTGCCGCGCCTGACGAGCCTGAAGCGTACTCGGAGGGATCCAGCGGAGGAAGTTCGATGGCGAACAGCGGGGAGGCGATCAGGGCGGCGAACAGGCCTGCCACAAGCTTGCGTGTATGCGTCATCCCCATCCGTTCAGCGGTTGCCGGGCTCGCGGTGCCGTAAATTCTACAAACGAAGCGTTGCGAATTGCGCCGTATGCTGCCAAGCAGTCCACGGCGAGTCAAGCAAAAAGGCGTTAACTTTCGTAACGAAAATCCGCGGGTTACGAGCGGTCAGAAAGTATCTTTCCACTCGCAGCGCGGCGAAGACCTGTACCGGATCGGTCAGCGTACGGCCGGCGAAGCGGCTTGCGGATTCGGGCTGATGCCGGGTATGTTCTCCCGCTTCGGACCGAATACCGGTACGTTATACTTCGCCAGCAATCCCGCATTGCCGCCGACGTGGTCGGCATGGTAATGGGTGGCGAGGATGGCCTCGAGTTGCAGGCCTTCGGCATCGAGATAGTCGAGAACGGGGATGGCGTCGCCGGGGTCGACGACGACGGCGCTGCGGCCGCGGCGCAGGCACCAGATATAGTTGTCCTTGAACGCCCGGATGGGCGCGATGGTGACGGGATTCATGCAGGCATCTTTGTTATTGAAGCGCTGAATGTCAAATAAGTCCGGACCCGCAAGCTTTGCGGAGTGGCTCGCGACGCCGCTCGGAGAACATCTGCTCGGCGCCGAGCAGAGATACTACGACCGCGAACTGGCCGATGTGTTCGGTTTCAATGCAATCCAGCTCGGGTTGCCGCACTACGATTTCCTGCGCGCCAACCGCATGCCCTTCCGCTTCGTGGCAGGTGCTGACGGACCAGTTGGCCTGCAATCCGACCTCGAAGCGCTGCCCATAAAAACCGCCACGGCGGACCTGGTGGTCATGCCGCATTGCCTGGAATTCAGCAGCAATCCCCACCAGATCCTGCGCGAGGCATCCCGCATCCTGATGCCGGAAGGGCACGTGGTGCTGTCAGGATTCAATCCGTGGAGCCTTTGGGGCGCACGCCGGATCGCGGTAAGGCGCAACGGCGGCATGCCCTGGTCGGGGCAGTTCATCAACCTGCCGCGGCTCAAGGACTGGATGGCGCTGCTGGGATTCGAACTCACGGCCGGACGCATGTGCTGCTATGTGCCCCCATTCACCAGCGAAAAATGGCTGCGGCGCTCGGGTTTCATGGAAGCCGCCGGCGACCGCTGGTGGCCGTTCGCGGGGGGCATCTACTTTCTGCACGGCATCAAGCGGGTCCAGGGCATGCGCATCATCACACCCAAATGGCAGGCGGCGCAGGCTCCGAAGAAAGCATTGGCACCGCTGCCCCACAAGACGAGCCCCGACGATGCAATGGCGGCCCGCAATCCTCTTGACCGACAATGAGCGCACCGAAAAATGCATGAACCAGTGGAGATCTATACCGACGGCGCCTGCAAGGGAAATCCCGGCCCGGGCGGCTGGGGTGCCTGGCTCAAATCCGGCATGCACGACAAGGAACTGTTCGGCGGCGAGACGCAGACTACGAACAACCGCATGGAACTGACGGCGGTCATCGAAGCGCTGGGATCGCTCAAGCGTCCGAGCAAAGTAAAGCTGCACACCGATTCCCAATATGTGAAGAACGGCATTTCGGTCTGGATCCACGACTGGAAGCGGCGCGGCTGGCGCACCGCGGACAAGAAGCCGGTCAAGAACGAGGATCTGTGGCGCAAGCTGGAAGACGCCGTTCAGGGGCACGACATTGAATGGATCTGGGTCAAGGGCCATGCCGGAGATCCGGGCAATGAGCGGGCCGACGGACTCGCGAACAAGGGGGTTGGGCTGGTTGCGAACGGCGCGAAAATCTAGTTGAACCGCCAAGGACGCCAAGGACGCCAGGGAAGAACGATAATGCGAGTTAATGTATCGGTACGCATTCAAGAACGAGCATGCGACGGAGTTCCCGATTTCCATGCGTACTGTAACTTCGCTTCTCGATTTTCTTGGCGTCTTGGCGGTTAAACGGATTCTGTAAAATGCGGCAAATTATTCTCGACACAGAGACCACCGGCCTGGATCACTCGCTCGGCCATCGCGTGATCGAAATCGCCGCGGTGGAAATGGTCAACCGGCGGTTTACCGAACGCCATTACCACCAGTACATCAACCCGGAGCGTGACATCGACGCGGGGGCCATTGAGGTGCACGGCATCACTGCGGAGTTCCTGGCGGACAAGCCTAAGTTTGCGGACGTGGCGAAAGATTTCCTCGAGTTCGTGGCGGGCGCCGAACTGATCATCCACAACGCACCGTTCGACGTGGGCTTCCTCAACCATGAACTCGCCCTGCTGAAATTGCAGCCGGTGGAAAAGCATTGCCAGGAAATCACGGATACCCTGAGGATGGCCAAGGGCCTGCATCCCGGCAAGCGCAACTCACTGGATGCGTTGTGCGAGCGCTATCAGGTGGACAATTCCGCGCGCACGCTGCACGGCGCGTTGCTGGATGCGCGTCTGCTGGCCGAGGTTTATCTGTCGATGACCCGCGGTCAGGACAGCCTGCTGATGGACATCGGCGAATCGACATCGCCACTGCTCGACGGTTCGGTTGAGATGGGTTCGATCGAATTGCTTGTCGTGCGTGCTTCCGCAGAGGAACTGATTGCCCACGCGAAACAACTCGAAGACGTCGACAAGGCTTCCAGGGGCACCTGCCTCTGGAAGAAGCTGGAACCGGCCGGCTAGAAAAAAGCAGGGACCAAGGGGCTTGTCCGATTCAGGGAATATTCTCCGTGGCCCATTGCTGCCAGCGCCAGGTGTCTGCGCACATGGCCTCAATTCCCAGTTGGGCCTGCCAGCCGAGTGCCTTGCGGGCGAAGGCGGGGTCGGAATAGCACTGGGCGACATCTCCCGGCCGGCGAGCGACAAGACGGTAGGGAACCGGTTTGCCGCAGGCGGCGGAAAACGCCTTGACCATCTCCAGCACGCTATATCCGCGGCCCGTTCCCAGGTTCGCCGTTACGACGCCGGGGCGAGGCTGCAATGCATCCAGGGCGGCCAGATGCCCCCGTGCCAGGTCCACGACGTGAATATAGTCGCGGACCCCGGTGCCGTCCGGGGTCGGGTAGTCGTTCCCGTAGACCGATAATTCCTTGAGCTTTCCCGCTGCCACCTGGGCGACATAGGGCACCAGGTTGCTGGGAATGCCGTTCGGATCCTCGCCGATCATGCCCGAGGGGTGGGCGCCGACCGGGTTGAAATAGCGCAGCAGGGCCATGCGCCATGCAGGATCGGCCTTCGCCACGTCGCGGAGGATTTCCTCGATCATCAGCTTAGTGCGACCGTAGGGGTTAGTGGCCGACAGTGGAAAATCCTCGCGAATCGGCACTGACGCCGGGTCGCCATAGACCGTCGCCGAAGAGGAGAATACGAGCGTCTTCAGCCCGGCCTCCAGCATGGTCTCGAATAACGCAACGCTGCCCGCGACATTGTTGTCGTAGTACCCAAGCGGCAGGGCTGCGGACTCGCCAACTGCCTTCAGACCGGCGAAATGGACCACTGCGTCGAAATGGTGGCTGGAGAAGAGTTGCCTCAGCGCAGGGCGGTCGCGAATGTCGATCTGCGCGAATGCCGGCCGCCGGCCGGCTATGCGCTCAATGCGGTCAAGCACGGAGGCTTTGCTGTTGTGCAGGTTGTCGATGATGAACACATCGTGGCCGGCGGACAGAAATTCCACGGTCGTGTGCGACCCGATATAGCCGGCACCTCCCGTAATCAGAATGCCATTCTTCAATTGTGAGATTCCCATTCGAAAAGCAGGATTCTATTGGGAATCACCGGTCTTCGGGTATGGTGACCGAAAAGGCGATGGGATTCACGCCACCAGGGCGATCTCTTCCTCGTCGAATTTGACCGGCCTGACAACGATCTTGATCTCTTCGCCAGCCACCCTTTTTGCTGCCAAGGAGACGGTGTGCTGCGGATAAAGATGACGGCACCAGAACAACCAGTCTGCGGGATCGTCATCGATTGTGTTTGCAAACCGCGCACTGATCGTATTGTCCTGCATGAGATCAAAGCCGATGCTGTTCAACGGCAAACTAAGGCCCAGACCCCGGGCTTTGGCGTAGGCTTCCTTGAGCGTCCAGTGATCATAGAAACGCGTAGTCCGATCTGTTCCCGAAAGCGCGGTCAAGGTTTTATGTTCGAATGGGGTCAGGACTTCCTTGGCGACCAGATCCAGGTCCTCATCGTGCTCCAACTTCTCAACGTCGACCGCTGCCTCTGCCGATAGAGTTATCAGACAGGCGACCAGTCCTTCAGTATGGGAGACGCTGAACCTAACCGGTGCTAAGAGCGCGGGCGCAGCAATGGAAGGCCGACGATTGCAATCCCGTTCGAAGCGCCACGCGCTCGCGGGAACGGCAAAGTGACTGGAGAGCGCCAGTCTGAGCAGTACGCGTGCCGCTACGAACTGGTGCCGGGCAGTGGCACGGCGAAAACGACAGGCTTCCTTCTTTTCGTCCTCACTCAGGACTTCGTCGAAGCGGCATACCCTTTCGGCAGCGGAAGCGTCATCGGTGAGCAATGTCCAGAGGTATATCCGACCCAGAGACAATGCCGCGAGGCGCTTGTCAGGGATCATGGGCATCGATGTCGGTCCGTGGCGTCCCGGCCCGGCGAGCATCGCGTGAGCACGCGATCCATCTCCCGGGCTAACGTCGGAATCTGCTCACCCCATATCGAATAATGCTCTCCAGGTATATCTATGATTTCAAGACCTCGGTTAAACAGGTTTTCCCAACCCAGTGCATCTCCGGGGGCGTGGTCGACCCGCTTTCCATCGAACTCGGCTGTTCGAAGCAGGACCCCCCGGCTGTCCATGCTGCGCAATCGGTAGGTCCTGCCGATCTCATCGTACAGACGGTCCAGGAGTTCCCAGGGCACCGGCATGCCTTGTTCGTCGAGCAAACCGGAAAGCAGATCTGGCCTCGACTTTCGCCGTTGGAAACATGACTCCAGGTTTTTGACCATTTTCCTCGCCACCCTTCGAAGCAGCCAGCAGCTTGTGTGCCATGAGTTACGCAGCGGACCGAACAATTGGGCAACGCTGGTCGTGGATAGGACGTTCTCTGGTCGCGTCCAATCCCGTCGCCATATCTGCCACGCGAGTAGATAAGGATTCGTGGGCCGGATCTGGGAGTCAATCGCGACGACGAGTTCCACCTTGCCGCCCAGCATCTGAATTTGATGGGCCGCTTCAAAGGCAATCTGGCCGGCATAGGAGAGTCCCACAAGTACACACGGCGCAGACCGTGAATGAGCGATTATGGCCGCCGCGTACGGAGAGACCATCTGCTCCATGGTCGGGAAGTCAGTGATCCGGTTCTCGGACAATGCGCTGCGCCATGCCAAGGGGCATTGCACTTCGACCCCAAAGACAGGATGACCCCCAATCATGCGCCGGGCAATGCCAAACTCTCCCGGTCCGGCATAGATGAAATACACAGGAAGCCCGGAGCCGCCTTCCCGCAGTGAGACCACCGTAGACAGTGTAATCGCTGGCCGCCCCGTCTCGATCAGTTTTGCCACGCGCTCGATGGTCGGATTCTGGACGACTTCAGGAACGCCGAGTTTGACGCTGTGTGCGCTGTTCATCTTCCCGATCAGCTTGACGAGCAGCAGGGAATGCCCTCCCAGTTCGAAAAAGTTGTCGCGGATACCGATTCTCTCGATCTGAAGAACCTGGCACCAGGTATTCACCAATGCCGTTTCCAGTTGCGTCCGTGGACCAATGTAACTGGGCTGCTGCGAGGCACAGTGTTCGGGAACCGGAAGCTGCTTTCGGTCCACTTTACCAGTGGACGTGAACGGCAATGCGTCCAGTGCGACAAAGTATGAGGGAACCATGTGCCCGGGCATTCTGGCTCGAATGAGTGCGCGCAACTGGTCGATCAGATCAGCGGGCGCTTGCTCGGCGACAACATAGGCTACGAGACGCTTGTCGCCGGCGGCATACTCGTGCGCCATTACAACAGCCTCACGCACAGCGTGGTGCGCGAGAAGTGCGGCCTCGATTTCGCCGGGCTCGACGCGGAAGCCGCGAATTTTCACCTGATGATCGCGCCGCCCAAGGAACTCGATGTTACCGTCTGGAAGATAGCGCGCCAGATCCCCGGTCCTGTACACCCGCGCATCCCGCTGGGCGCGGAAGGGATCGGGAATGAAGCGCTCGGCGGTGAGCTTGGGATCATTGAGATAACCGCGTGCAAGTCCCGCTCCGCCGATCAGCAGTTCGCCCGGCACGCCGACCGGCAACAATTGCATTTGTGGGCCGACGATGTACACCCGTGCATTGTCTATCGGCTTGCCAATTGGTATCAGCTCCGGAACGTTTTCGCGAGGGCAAGCCCAGAATGTCGTATCGATTGCCGCTTCCGTCGGGCCGTAGACATTGTAGAGAAGGGCATGCGGAAACTTCGCGTTGAAGGCGTCGCACAGGTCCTTTGTCAGCGGTTCCCCGCCGCAGTAGACGCGTTCCAGCGATTCTCCACAGTCCTGGAAGGCGGGCTCTGCCAGCAGCATACGCAACTGTGACGGAACGACCTGCAGCGTGGAGACGCGATGCGTACGAATCAATCCGACAAGATAAGTCGGATCGAGGTGCCCGTCAGGCCGCGCTATGACAAGACGAGCATCAGTCATGAGCGGAGCAAACAGTTCCCACACCGAGGCATCGAAACCAAACGGCGTCCTCAACAGTTCCACGTCCCCGGCTGACAACACGTGCGCGCGTTTCATCCAGTACATGTGATTGCAGATTGCAGCATGGGTGACCATTACGCCCTTCGGGCGTCCGGTGGACCCGGACGTATAGATGACATAGGCAAGATCGCTTGCCGTGGCGCGATTGGGCGGGCGCAACGTGGGTTCCTGGGCAATGGCTGCCCAGTCCGTGTCCAGACAGATCGTGCGTACTCGATCGATCGGCAACTTCTCCAGCAATCGTTTCTGCGTAAGCACGACCGGAGAGTGTGCTTCCCCAAGAATGTAGGCTATCCGCTGCTGCGGAAGGTCAGCGTCGAGCGGAACGTATGCGCCTCCGGCCTTCAGGACGCCAAGCGCGCCGACGACCATTTCCAGAGAACGCTCGATGCAGAGTCCCACGAGCGTGTCAGGGCCGACCCCATACTTTTGCAGGTAACGGGCCAGCTGATTGGCGCGTCTGTCGAGTTCCCCGTTGGTGAGATGCTGCCCCTCGAATGTGACCTCTACCTCATCGGGGGCGCGCTTCGCCTGCTCCTCGAACAGTTCGTGGAGCAGGGAATTGGCCGGATAGTCGATTGCCGTGTCGTTCCACTCGATCAGCAATTGATGACGTTCGCCATCAGTGAGCATCGGCAATTCCGCAAGCGTGGCATGCGGATGGCTGGCCATTCCTTCGAGCAACGTCTGCAGGTGGCCAGCCATCCTTCCGGCCACAGCTTCATCGAATCGACTCTCGTCGAAATCAACTCTCAGTCGTAACTGGGCGCCATCATAAGCGGCCAGGTCGAGAGGATAGTTGGATTGCGAATTCAGTCGAAACCGACGATTGGACCAGGCGCCGCCCTGTTTGCGCAACAGTGTGTCGAGATCGTTATGTTCGAACATCATTATGCTTTGGAACAACGGGCTGGCCGCCGGTACACCGCTCCACGCTTGAACATCCGCCAATGACGTATGCTCGTGGTTGCGCATCTCTACCCATTGTTGACGCACTTCCTTTAGCCATGGGATCAGCGTTGCATCAGGGTTCACTGGAACGCGCAGGGGCAGGGTATTGATGAACAATCCGATCATCGTGTCCGCGCTTGCGATTGTGGCGCGGCGGACGGCGCGAACAACGCCGAACACGATGTCTTTCTCGCCGCTGTAGCGGTGCAATATCAGCGCCCAGGCACCCTGCACGATGGTGTTGATGGTGAATTGATTGTCATGGGCCAGCGTGCGCAGAGATGAGGATGTTTGCGCAGACAGAAGGATCTCCCGGGATCCTTTCCGGCCCCTGTTGGTACGACCAGCATCATGGGCACGATCGACAACGAGGGGTGTAGGCGTGGTGAAGCCTTTCAGCGTCTCGCGCCAGAACGCCTGATCTTTGCTTGAATCCTGCTGTTCCAACCAGTCGATGTAGCTCCTGTAGGGCGGAGGCAGCGGCAGGGCCAATTGCTTGCCCTGGCAAAATGCTTCGTAGAACGCGAACACTTCCGGTATGGCCAATGCGAAGGAGCGGCCCTCTAGAACGGTGTGGTGAATGGTCCAGACGAGATCGAATTCGTCCTCCCCGTGGCGCAACAGGGTCAGGCGAAACAGGGGCGCCTGCGTCAGATCGAACCCGTGCAGGCGATCCGTATGCAAGAACTCCGCGATGCGTTCGCTCCGGGTGCTGGCGGCATTTCCGCGCCAGTCCTGTTCCTCCCACGGCAAATCGACCTGAGAATGCACCTCTTGCCTTGGCTCGGGGAGATTTTCCCAACGAAGACTGGTGCGCAAGACCGGATGGCGGGCGACAAGGGTTTTCCACGCGCGCTGAAGGGCCGTCACATTCAGCTTCTCGTGCAGTTCGCAAACCAACTGCTCGATATCGACGCCCGATCCGGGAGCCCGCAAGGTGTTGAATAGCATTCCCTGCTGGAGAGGAGACAGGCAATACGAGTCCTCAATGCCGAATGCACCGTGCTGGCTACTGGAATCCACCCCGATTTCTCCCTTGGAACTGCGGTCCGCTTTATTGGCGGGCCCTTCGAGTGGCTTTTTTCCGCTTGTTCGATCAGCCACAACGCCTGGCCAAATTCGTCGCGGGTGGCCCGGAAAGCGACATGTCATAACTGGCCTCTGCAAATCCACCCGATCAGTGGATTACATCGACATATCCCGGAGGACTCGAAGCACGCTTGCGCAAGCCAACAGGATCAGCCAGGAGGCGTCAGTTAGAAGTCAGTTTGGAATGTATTTCTACCATGCAGGCGTCGGGTAGCGAAACGGTTTACAGCTCGTTACTGGTGCACGCAGTCGGACGCTGCCTGGGGTGTTGGTGGCACTGTGTACGCCCAAGTACATGATCTGGCGGGAGGAACATGGGGGGCCGTTGCCTACGAAGCGCAGGCTATTGTGTTCGGGGCCATGAAGAGGATTGGGCCTCGATCAATACTGACGTTTCTCGACAGTTTGAGACTGGCAGCGAACCTGGACATTGGCATTGGTCAGCGGAGAATGCGTGCAGGCGCCGGGGAAGATCGCGGCGCCGATTAGCGGCACCGAGATACCGCTGCGCAGATGCGCTGATGGTAGAATCGCGATCGTCATTCGGGAAGTATTGATTGCATGATAGGCAGAAGCATATGAGTACGGCCAACGCGCTGACGGTTGACGTTGAAGACTACTTTCACGTTTCTGCGCTTGCATCCAGTATTCCTCGGGACACTTGGGATACGCGTGAGTCGCGAGTAGTCGGAAACACGCAAAGACTTCTCCGCATCTTTCAGGAGTTCGGCGTTCGCGGCACGTTCTTTGTGCTTGGATGGGTTGCCGAACGGCAGCGCCAGTTGATAGAAGATATCGCGGCGGGCGGGCACGAAATTGCCTGCCACGGATTTTCACATCGTCTTGTGTACGAGCAGTCACCCAAGGAATTTCGCGAAGAGACGCTCCGGTCCAAGGGCCTGCTGGAGGACATCACAGGATCCCCGGTACTGGGATACCGGGCCGCGAGCTATTCCATCGTACGCAAGTCGCTATGGGCGCTTGATATCCTCGCGGAACTGGGATTTGCCTACGATTCCAGCATTTTTCCTGTGCGGCATGATCGCTATGGTATTCCGGACGCCGAACGAAACCCCCACCGGATGAGCACTCCCAATGGCAGTTACATCGTAGAGTGGCCGCTCGCAACGGCAACTCTACTTGGACTCAAGATCCCCGTAGCAGGCGGTGGGTACTTCAGATTGTTGCCTTATTGGCTGTCAAGCTGGGGATTGGCATCGATCAACCGGCGTGAACAGCGTCCATTCATGTTCTATCTGCATCCTTGGGAGATCGACCCGGCGCAACCGCGTGTGCCTACCAGTCGCCTGTCGCGGTTTCGACATTACACGAACCTCGAACAATGCGAGGACCGGTTGAGGCGTTTACTGGGCGAGTTCCAGTTCGGTACGGCGAGGGATGGTCTTGTGCAATTGGGCTTACTTTCCGGATCGCGTCTGAGTTGAATCCGCAGAGGTAATGCTTTGGAGGTTTGCGTGCCATGGGACGCTTCCATCAGGGAGTATGCCGTCTTGAGGGCATCCACTGGAATGTGCGTATCGTGTCACGCAGCCTGTTGAGCTAAGACCGCTACTAACAGGCGGAATTGCCTGGCTCAACCGACGAGGCCACCGTTTCGTACAAAGCCCCACTGTAATGAGGATAGAAGTGGGCACTGAAAATCTTCCGCACCCAATCGACATCCTCGACGATATGGTCGAAGTGTTTGTGATTGAAGAAGATGATTGTGATCTTCCGCGGATGTCTTCTGATTGAGTCCCGTATACGATCCACGACTTTCGCGAGGGTCTCTCCGACGAACGGGTTGTAAAAGTAGATCACCGAGACGTCATCGGGGATCACGAAATCTGCGGCATTCTGCTCCACGAGTTCAATGTTGGGACATTTGACGCCACGCGCACTCTCAATGTTTTTCCGGGCGGCCACCACCATCTCGTGTGACAACTCGACACCAATCACGCGTCGGATGGGGTGCGTGGCCGCGACCGTAACCACCCTTCCCATTCCAGATCCGTAATCCAGAAATACGGAGTCCTTCGTCATGTCAACCCTGCCCAGCATCTCCGCAAGATATCTATACGGAATAGGCATATAGTCGATACTATCTTTTCCTCCACAGGTCGCAACCATCGCCCGAGTCTGAACGCCTAATCGATGGTCATGGAAGAACTCGGAACTTCTCAGCGTCATGCGCTGTACAAATTCACGGGGGCCATGGCGTCTCAGATAGTTGACCGCGTTGACGGCCCGGGAAAAGGGGTTACCCACGACGGTAGGCGTTGGAGACCGGGTTCCCGGTCCATAAAATGAGCATGAAGTTCATTCGACCCTCACAAAATTGATGGAAGATGCATCTCCTCCGGTTCATCCTGAAAAATCTGCCAGCGACCATCCGGTCGGATGCGGGAAGAAGGCCGTGGAATTTCGTTTGCGGCCAAGCCCTATACGGAGACACGCTTCAATTCCAACCGCGCGCGCGGGCCACACGAGTCCGAGGTCAACGTTGACCAACATTGTTGGCGAGGAGCGAAGAGGTGAGTGCGCTTCTTGAACCCGACAAGATGGAATGCTCAGGATCAGGACAGCGTGAAATCAAGGCCCGCTATTGCGCGGTCCGGAACCTCGTCCACAGGCGTTCACGTCGCCTCGGCTGGGCGTTGCAGCATCGCAATGTGACTGAATGTCCATTTGTCCCCGCAATTCGTTTGCAACGAGCACGAACAATGCGCCTCCGGGAAGGTGTGAAAGCGACAAGAACGGCCTCCAGCACGCAGTGTTTGGAGCCACGAATCCAACGGCCGTCTACATGATGCATGCAACCATACCCCACGCGGCCAGGCCATCCCCGCCCTGATACGTAAATTGCTTCAGCCGATATCGCGCCTTCCGCAGCAGGTCGGTGAATCCGGACATCTCAGCCTCGAACTCGATCCAGGAAACGTTGCTTCCATCCAGGAAGCGGTTAAGAGTCAGCGGTGGCGTGTCTGTGTAGTTCAGCCCGGCGTTGCAGGTCGTGCCGCTCTTCACTTCTGCTGCACTGAGGGGCTCTAGGTGGTCCTTGTGGTAGATGCCGCTTGGATAGCAAAAATGGTGAAGTCTACGGCCTACAAGTGGTTCCAGCAGCTCACGGTTGTTCTCGATTTCCCTCGCAACCAGCTCTGCCTCGATGGGGAGAACATGGCGATGAGTGTGCAACTGAATATCTACGCCCACCCGGCCTGCCTCGCGGATTTCGTCTTTCGTCATAAGCGTAAAGTAACGTTTCTTGACGATGTCTGAGTAGTCCACCCCCAGTCGCTTGCCAACCTCTTCGCAGAGGTGAACGCGCTGGTCCTCTTTCATTTGCGTCTCCGCGTAACGGATGATGCGCCATACAATCTCATCCGCTGATCTGGTATCTGGAAAATGTACCTTACCGGTCTCATGCAGCCCAAGGCCATTGAGGTCCAATTCCGTCGTAGTCGTCTTCCAAAACATGTACTGAATGACAAGCCGGAATATAGGGTTGCCCTTCAGGCAGTAATAAGTGGTCACGTAGATCGTGCCGGGCAACTTGAGTTCGTTAAGAACAGGGACTGCCTTCTTCCAAATGCTGTGAAACCCGTCGTCGAAGGTGAGGGTAGTGGCGCACTCCGGCAGGGTCCCGGCCTGCAGGCGCTCGACAGCATCGTCGAGAGACAGGACGGGGTAGCCTTTGCGAACGAGGTACTTCATCCGTTCACGGAAAACCGAGGTGTCGATGAACAGCGGTGGCTGAAAATCAATCTCGTCGCCGAGAGCAAATCCGTGGTATGCCAAAATTCGGAGGCCGCGCCGAGTAAAGCGACGAGCCAGGTAGAACCCGCCCGTCCACTTACACATGTGATAAAGCAACTTCTTAACCATTCTTACGGCCTCCTCTTAGGTCAAATGGTACGAAATGACGAGTTCGTATCACTTGAGTCGGGCAAACAAGACCATCGGCGAGCCCACCCAAGCCGTACCTGCTCGAAGAGAGAGCATTCGTAAGCGAAACCTACATCCTCGATGGCATTTCGTAAAGGGATATTGTCGGCCAAGACAGAGATCTTGACGGTCCCCGGCACGTGCGCCAAGTCCTGGAGAACTGTTTGCAGAAACTGCGTGTACAGCTCTTGGCCCCGGGCTTGTGGGGACATCCAAAAGTCGAACAGGCACACGCTTTTCGGCGGGAGCCGGAATTCCTGTCTGACTTCGTTCAAGAATAACTTTTCCTCTCCCTCGCTAAGCCAGCCATAACACAGCAGATGGCCGTCCTCGGAGTATGTGTAAACGCGCAAACCATTCTCGATGCGATGCAATGCAGTGGACAGGAATTGGTGACGCGACTGCCGCCCCTCGGCCGGTCGATAGCGCAGGAGCTCCTCTGGAGCGTTACAGCGAATCAGTTGGAGGCCGCCAAAATCCGGCACATTCGTTGGACTATACGAGTAGATCCGCATCTCGCGTCGCCGGTCAATCCACTGACTGGCGTGCCGCAACAGAGTTGCAGGGGTGTGGGCTGCGCGGATGCCCTTGATCTTGTTTCCCAGTGACTTGATATGTTCCGGCTCAATGCCGACAGTCTTGAAGCCCGTTTTGACTGCACGCGTGAAACCCGCGCGAATTGCCTCTTTCGTTCGTTGTCTCTGTGAAAAGAATACCGTCAAGGTGTGGACTTCGTCGAAGCCGTTGGCAAACCGGTCTTTGTAGGGGTCGCCGCCAGGAGTCAAGTCCAATTGCTTGTATCCCTCGCCAATCAGCATCTGGGCCAGAAAGAGAATATGGAACTTGCCCGGGGAGTGCTTCGCAAGAAGTGGGTTATGCGTAATGATGCCCAACTGGACTTCCGTGTTCCCACAAACGCCCAGGTGTGCCGCACAGAACTGGTTTCCGGCTTTCAGAACCGTTGCGTGCAAGAGTCCGGGAACTTTCATCATCGCAAGGTGAAATGGTTTCTTGAGGTCGTCGTCACCAAACGGAGCCACGCTATGTACCGCCGCTTGGCGAAAATCGTAATACTGGATAATGTCGTTGACGACCTCCTCGAACTCCTTTGGATCGCTGATCCGCTTGAACTCCAGTGCGCCAACCTTTTCAAGGCGGTTGAGCCGGCTCTTGTTGCTTTTCTTATTGAGAGATTTGATGGTCTCGTTGTCACCTTCAAACCGCAAGAGCGGTCGGCGATGCACCGCGAGTGTGCAAATCTTGCGGGCCTGAGTGGCGGCAATCCAACTCGTAGGCGTACCGGGGGGGAGGTAGCGAAAAGCGAGCATAGCGGTTGGAAATTCTGTCTGGAGCTTTCGCATGAGCTGGTCAGCAAACGTGTCACCCAGCTCGGGCGCGGAGATCCAGGCTTGGTATTCGGCCTGCTGGCCACCGGCAACAATGAGTCCGCCGTCTTCGGACGAGATCGCCAACGTCAATAGGCCATTGAGCCTGTTGTCATGGTCGCGGGATAAGACAAAAAGCGGTTCGAACCGACGGCGATAGATCCGATACCAGGTACAGGTGAAGTCCGGGCCCTGGAACGAGGTAGCCCAATGACATCGGCGGCAAAGCTGAACCCATTCGGCTAGGAACTGGGCATCCTCCAGGAGAGAATCCGCTTCAGAGCCTCGGACGATGTCGATATTCATTTGGAACCTTGAAATTGATCCGCTCTTGACCGGTATGAAATACGTTGCCCGTCGATCCTCCTCCTCAAGACAAGACGCCGCCTTGTCAAATGTTACCCCATTCGTCTTGAAGTGCCGCTTCTGCCCTCCGAAGAGGCACGCCCCACCCTAATTCCTGGGCATCTATACCTATTGTTTCAGCAGTTCAAGTACTTAGTGTGTTGAACCGGGACGGGCTTGCTCAATAACGCCTTGGAGAATTCGAGCCTAAGCTGTTGAAATATTGTTTCTTACAGCAGGGGCTCATGCGATCCCCGACGAAAGTGTTAGTCAATTAATACACAACATTCTCTCGCCCGCAATTTTGCTACATAAAATCAATCAAGTGGAAGCAGTTTGCGAGAATGTAGACATCATATTTTCTGTTGATTAATTGTATTCAATTGTAACTTGACCTATTCTGATGTCGCCCCTTAGCGACAACCGCAGGCGGTCAACTCCAAAAAGCCGGGATCGCTGTGGAGCGTCAACCTGCAAACGCTGAACCGGGAGGTGTCGGTGAAAGTCGTTGCAGCAGAACGAAGACGTTTGGGCATCAACGCGCACATGCACTCGCGGAAAAATAAAACCAAGAACAAATAAGAATACTTGCGGGGTGGACATGTCACGCATATTCAGCAGTTGAGTCATATGCAAGGGAGGGGTCGATGATCATACTCAGGGCGCTGCGACCCACTTCGGGTCAGCAATTGCAGTTTGATAGTTCGACTGGCGTATGCGAGACCGTTTCACGTCCATTCGGACTTCTGATCTTGTGTCTCACGCTCGCGGCTTGCGGTGGCGGTGGCGGTGACAATGGTGCCGCCGCTGGCGCGACGCCCCCGACCGTTGGCTTGGAGTTCCCGCGCAATGACCAAGTACCCGACGGCCAAACGGTGCGCTTCAAGTTCACGAGTCCGCAAACCAGAGGATTGCCAATCTATGGCCCGGGCGGCAATGGGGTGACCTACATCTTCAAGGTGCTCCCCAGGCAACAGACCGGTTACTACACGACGTTTTTCTGGGGCAATGACGACGGAAAAGGGAGCTTGGATACGTTCTTCTGGAAGAACGGTGCTGAGTCAGATACCTACTATGGCGCGCACCCTTATCCCGATTCGGCCTCGCCAGACGGCACGACGCACAGTTGGGAAATCTCAGCCGGGGGGGGGGATGTCCTGAACGGAGCTGTGGACAATGGCCGGTGGCACACTCAAGCACTGCGGGTATGGCGCGACGCCAACGGCAACAAGCATCATGAATTCTATTGGGATCTTCCGTTCACCGATTCGGGCCATGTGGTCGCGTATGTGGGACCGACGACTTACGGGGAGATGAATCCGCCGGAGCCTGCCGTCACCTTCGGCGATGCGCCATGGCAGCCGGGCAAGGAACTGTGCTCCTGCGTCCTGCGCGGCATCCAGATCTATTCCTCGCTCCTGTCGCCGACGGACATTCAGAAGGAAATCGCCTCGCCGCAATCGACGCAGGCGGGCAGTGCGTCCATCTGGTACCTGAATCTCAATCCCACACCCAGCGACATCTCGGACCAATCCGGCCAAGGACACCACCCCGAGTGGGTTGGTGATAAGCGACCGAATCTCTGGAGAGAGTAGGTGAATCGACAGGGATGGTCGCGTCGGCGTGCTCTCCGCGTAAATGGGAAGCCGCCTCAGTACACAGCCGGTTAATTTCATCCCGCGCTGTCATATCGCACGAGCGTAATCCTGGCTCCATGTGCGAAATCCTTTTGCCAACAAAATCGTCTCAATCCGGCGTTTTCTCTTCATAGCGCTTTTGCTTCCGGAGTTCGGTCGCCAGGTGGCGCTAGTTTTCCCTTGAAATCGCTGCTTCAATCATGCGCCTCCCTGTCCTCACTCGCAAACTCCCAAACAGATAACGGGAAATCGTTGCTGGCATAAGCGTTGCTGCAAACAAATTGCCAATTGTTGTGTTCGCGAGGTGAGCCATGATGGTTGAACCGTTCGCCGACCCGCAGCATTGCCCTGCTAAGGCGCGTACCTCGGACCTGCAGGTTTAGAACTACGGACCCTCCGTCGACTGCGGATGTAGTCGTTGTTACTCCTTGGTTTGTACAGCGCAGTCTGCGAGGCCCCGAAGTCAATCTTTGCGATGAGCACCCTCGCGCCTTACCCCCTTGTCTACGAATTCTGCCGACGGAAAACAGCAGAAGCAATCTGGTGCTCACTTCGTGCGCGTCAACCAGGCCAGCCCATGGAGCACCGCACGCGAGAGCGGGAAAAACGGAAATATATAGGGCGTCTGAGATCTTTTCTCGCGCCTTATGCGCGTCAGCGCACAGAGCATCGTAGATAAGAGATGAGATAAACATGAAGCTCTGACGTGAAGCGTACTCCTAGAGCATCAAGTTGAAGCCGTAGTACCGCACGCACTCGCAACAAGAGGCGACCGTAAGAGCGACATGTTTCCAGGAGAACGTGTTGCGTTTGACCTCGATACGAATTGGTTTTCCGGATGCGTCAGGATGTCTTCGCAGAGGTGTTTGTTACTGTGAGCTGGCGCATCAATCGCGCAATTTTTCTTGTGAATTGATGCATACAAGCGCGGGCGATTGCGCTTCTGATGCCACCGTAAATATCGCGCAGTCATTCATTCTTGAGGTCATCCCATGTCGAATTACCCACTAGTCGGATCAAGACTTCGTACGGGGCTTTTGATGGCGGCACTGCTCGGTCCACTTGGTCTATCCGGTTGCGGGAGCGGAGGAGGAGACGAGACCAATGCCACTTCCGCGCAGGACCCGGCTGTTACGGCAGCCTGGAGAGGCAATCGCGATAGGATCGCCCCATCCGTCCCCGCGGACGTTGCTGCAACCGTCGTCTCCTCAGCGCAGATTAATCTCGCATGGTCTGCCTCCTCTGATAACCGGGGGGTTGCCGGATACAGAATCCGGCGTAACGGCACATTGCTGACCACGGTGGGCAAAGACACCACCACATACGAAGATACCGGCCTGACCGCTTCCACCGCATTTTCTTACACTGTCCGGGCTTTTGACGAGGCGGGAAATGTTTCAGCCCAATCGCAAATGGCAGGCGCGACCACGCTGGCCGCTGATTCGACGCCCCCGATGGTATCCGCCACCTCCCCGGCCAATGATGCGATCAACATCGCGGTGAACTCGGCGATAACCGTGACCTTCTCCGAGGTGATGTTGACGTCCACGCTGAGCACGGACACCTTCAAGCTAGCGACACGGGGAGGCCTTCCGATTTCCGGCACGGTGAACGTCAGCGGCAATACCGCGACCTTTACACCCTCGGCCGATCTTCCTGCGAGCACTCAGTTCACCGCGACCATTACCAATGGCGTGACGGATTCGGCGGGCAATGCGCTGCCGGACAATTTCACCTGGAATTTCACCACCGGCGCCACGCCTGATACGACGCCCCCGACCGTGTCCGCCACTTCACCGGTGAATGCCGCGACCAGCGTCGCGTTGAACACATCGGTATCGGCAACCTTTTCCGAGGCAATGACGAACGCCACGCTGACAAGCGCGAGCTTCAGGCTGGCGACGACCTCCGGGGACGTGGCAGTCAGCGGCACGGTGAACGTCAGCGGCAATACCGAGACCTTTACACCTTCGGCCAATCTTGCCGGAAGCACGCAATACACGGCGACCATTACCACCGCTGCAGAAGACGCGGCAGGTAACGCGCTGGCGGCCGCTTTCACCTGGAGTTTCACCACTGCCGCGGTTCCCGATACGACGCCCCCGACCGTGTCCGCCACTTCACCGGTGAATGCCGCGACCGGCGTCGCGTTGGACACATCGGTATCGGCAACCTTTACCGAGGCAATGACGAACGCCACGCTGACAAGCGCGAGCTTCAGGCTGGCGACGACCTCCGGGGGTGTTGCGGTCGGCGGCACGGTGGACGTCAGTGGCAATACCGCGACCTTTACACCTTCGGCCAATCTTGCCGGAAGCACGCAATACACGGCGACCATTACCACCGCTGCAGAAGACGCGGCAGGTAACGCGCTGGCGGCCAGTTTCAATTGGAATTTCACTACCACAACGCCGCCACCACCGGTGCCGACCGTGTCGCTCGCCGCGAACCCGACATCGATCACGAGCGATGGGACGTCGACGCTCATCTGGTCGTCGACCAACGCGACCTCTTGCACTGCGTCGGGTGGCTGGTCGGGCACCAAGTTAACTTCCGATAGCCAGTCGACAGGCGTGTTGACTGGCACCACGACGTTCAGTCTCGAATGCACAGGTCCGAGCGGGACTGCAGCAGCCTCAATCACTGTCACGGTTTCTGCCACGGGTGCGATTTCCGGGTTGAATTTTCCCGGCTCGGCTGCCGTTTCAACGACCATGCGCTTTCGGTTCTTGAATCCGCTGGCAATTTACCCGGCGACCTACATCTGGCGCGCGTACCCGAGACGGCAGGCGGGCTATTACACGGCATTCTTCTGGGGCAATGACGACGGCAAGGGTCTGGATACATTCTGGTGGACCAGCAACGGTTCTGCCGATACCTATTACGGCGCGCACCCGTATCCCAATCCTTCACCCGACGGCACGGCGCACAATTGGGAAATTGCGGTCGAAACGGCGGACTTCGTAAGCGATACTTTTGTGGTCTACGATCGCTGGTACATTCAGGCGCTGCGGGTGTGGTCCGACGCCAGCGGCAGGAAACATCACGAGTTCTATTGGGACCTGCCGAACACCGATGCAGCTCACGTGGTCACCCGGATCTCACCCTCCACATACGGCAACACGAATCCGCCGGTGCCGGCCCTTACGTGGGGCGATGCGCCGTGGAACCCCGGTAAGGAGGTGTGGAACGGTATCTTGCGCGGGATTCAGGTCTACTCGGCCGACCTGTCGGTTACGGACATCTTGAGCGAGGCGAGTACGCCGTTTTCTACCAGTGCTGGTGCTGCCAGCATCTGGTACCTGAATCTTAATCCTACGCCCAGCGATATCTCGGACAAATCCGGTCGCGGACACAACCCAGCCTGGGTTGGGACTGCGCGACCGAGTCTCTGGAGTGAGTGAGTAGACGAAACAACGAACCGAACGCTTCGGCATTGCTCTCCGCAATTGGGAAGTGGCGTCGGCGCGCTGTCCTTATCGAGAGCCCTCGCAGACCCCATTTCCGGTACGTGGATTCGGGACAATATTGAAGTGGTCGAGGCCGCCAACGAGGTTTTTGTCGCAGGGTGGCGGCAAGCCCCGGGAAACGGCTTGTCCTGCACATTAGTTGGCCAAAATTCCTCCTGCATACCTGTTCAAAATCGAATCGGATGCAATCCCAGACGCCAATTCTCCCCCTCCCGGTACTCTCTGTGCGCGACGTCAGATTGACGATGAAGCATGGTAGTCCCAATCTACGCTCTCGATCGACGAGCCTTGGCAGCCCGGTAAGCTAAACTGCGCGCTGCACAGCGGCAACGCACGGTCGAATTTGGTACGATTGTCAGGCGCAGAGAAAAAAGCGACAATTGCCGGCAATTGTGCCGCAAACACTTTCCTCGCCTTCTCCACGAGCTACTGTCTCAGATTGCATGGGCTGTTCTTCCTGCATGCGAAGAAAGCGCCGCACGGACGTTAGGTCATGCGCTGTAATGGATGCCTGCGGGAATCGCTACTCGAGCGGGCTTGTTCGGCATTCCTGAATTCGGCGCCCTCAAAAGCGCAAATCTGACTGGAGAAAGTCCGTCGCATGGAATCAATGGTGACTTCAACCGCGAGCCAATCATCGCGCCTGCCCGCGCGTGCACGCAACAGTGCGTGCCGCTTCTGCGGCGCTACCCTCGAGACAACTTTCGTCGATCTTGGCTTGTCGCCGCTTTGTGAGTCGTTCGTTCGCCCGGATCAACTGGCCGAGATGGAACCGTTTTACCCATTGCATGCGTACGTGTGCGGACAGTGTTTCCTGGTTCAGTTGCAGGAGTTTGTCACACCCGACGAGATCTTTACCGAGTACGCGTATTTTTCGTCGTATTCCACAAGCTGGGTCGAGCACGCGCGCCGTTATGTCGAAATGATGATTCCGCGCTGCGGGCTCGCATCTACAAGCAAGGTGATGGAGATCGCCAGCAATGACGGCTATCTCCTGCAGCATTTTGTGGCACGGGGCGTGCCCGTACTGGGAATCGAGCCGGCGGCCAATGTCGCCAAGGTCGCGATCGAAAAGGGTGTGCCTTCGGTCGTGCGGTTCTTTGGAAGCCAGAGTGCCGCCGAGATCGCCGCCGAGTACGGTCGGCCCGACTTGCTGCTCGGTAATAACGTCCTGGCGCACGTACCGGACATCAATGATTTTGTCGGAGGCATGAAGATTCTTCTAGCGCCGCACGGCGTAATAACCATGGAGTTTCCGCATTTGCAGCGTTTGATGGCGGAGAATCAGTTCGACACGATCTATCACGAGCATTTCAGCTACCTCTCGTTCGTGACGGTCGAGCGCATCTTTGCCCATCATGGACTCACACTGTTCGACGTCGAGGAGTTGCCGACTCACGGTGGATCTCTGCGCATTTTTGGCCGCCATAGCGAAAATGCCGCGCTGGCGGTGACCGGGCGCGTTAGCGAGTTGCGTCAGCGCGAGATCGACGACGGATTCCTGACGCTGGAGCGCTACCGCGGCTTTGATGAACTAGTCAAGGAAACCAAGCGCAAGCTGCTGACATTTCTGATTGACGCGAAGCGACGCGGCAAGAAGGTGGTAGGCTACGGCGCGCCTGGCAAAGGCAATACGCTGCTTAACTATTGCGGCATTCGCACTGATTTCCTGGACTTCACCGTTGACGCCAATCCATACAAACATGGCAGGTTCACGCCTGGTACGCGCATTCCGATTCTCGCGCCGGATAATATTCGCGAGGCGCGCCCGGACTACGTGCTGATTCTGCCGTGGAACCTAAAGGACGAGATTTGCACGCAGGCGGCTTATATTGGCGAATGGGGCGGCAAGTTCGTAGTGCCGATTCCGGAGGCGCGGGTGTTGTGATCATGCCGACCGTCAGTGGAGCCGGTACGATCAATCGACCTCTGGGTACGCCATGGAATGTGGGTTTCGAGTGCACGGAACGTGGTTTTCGAATAATTGATTGGTACATAGATAAAACTCATGAAAGTACTTGTCACCGGCACTGAGGGCTACATTGGCGCGCGGCTCGCACCTTGGTTGACCGCGCGCGGGCATAAGGTCGTCGGACTGGATACCGGGTTTTACCGCGACGGCACCTTGTACCTCGACCCAGTCGGCTTGCCGCAACTGCCGTCCACGATATTCAAGGATCTGCGCACGGTGACGCCCGCGGATTTCGAGGGTTTTGATGCGGTCGTGCATCTTGCTGAGTTGTCGAACGACCCGCTCGGCGAAAACCGACCCGAGATAACCTTCAAGATCAATCACGAGGGCTCCGTTCGCATCGCCAAAGCAGCGAAGCAGGCCGGCGTCAAACGCCTCGTGTATGCCTCATCCTGCAGCGTATACGGCGTGGGGACTGGAGAGGATTTTCTCGACGAGACTTCTCCCACGAACCCGCAAACGGCGTATGCGAAGTGCAAGGTGAGCGTCGAGCGCGATGTTGCGGCCTTTGCCGATGCCGGGTTCTGCGTGACTTTCCTGCGCAATGCGACGGCGTATGGGCCATCGCCTCGCATGCGCTTCGATATCGTGCTCAACGACCTCTGCGCTCTTGCCTGGACCAAGAGTAAGATTGCCATGATCAGCGATGGGAGGCCGTGGCGGCCAATTGTGCACATCGAAGATATTATCGAGGCGGTGCGCTGTACGCTTGACGCGCCCGTTGGCGCGGTGAATGGCGAAATCTTCAACGTAGGATCAACCGGAGAAAACTACCGCATCCGAGAGATTGCCGAGATCGTCAGCAAGGCGTTTCCGGGTTGCGAAGTGACGGTTGGTCCGCCAAGTGCGGACAATCGTAGTTACCGCGTCAATTTCGACAAGATCGTATCTGGGTTGCCGGGATTCCAGGCTCGCTGGACGGCGCAGCGCGGTGCCGAGGAGCTTCGAAAGCTATTCGAACGCATCGAGTTCTCCCAGCAGACGTTCGAGTTCCGGGCTTTCACCCGTCTGAAGCAGTTGAAGTACCTCCAGCGTACTGGACAGATCGATGAGGATTTGATTTGGAGCGGCAGGTGAAGAGTTGTCACGCATTGTCTGCTGAACGAGAGAAAATAAAGGGCGCGCTTTGAAAGTAGTCCTGTTTTGTGGGGGGTTAGGCACGCGCCTGCGCGAGCATTCGGAAACCATTCCGAAGCCGCTCGTGAATATTGGTTATCGTCCAATTATCTGGCACCTGATGCGTTACTACGCGCACTTCGGGCACAAGGATTTTATTTTGTGTCTTGGCTACCGAGGTGACATGATTCGTGAGTTTTTTCTTGACTATCGTGCGGCTATGTCGTCGGACTTCGTGTTGTCGGAGGGCGGGCGTCGCATCGAGCTTTTCGGCGAGAGCATTGACGACTGGCGTATCACGTTTGTGGATACAGGGATGCACTCGAACCTGGGGCAGCGGCTGATGCGCGTGAGGCATCTGCTTGAAGGCGAGGAGACGTTTCTTGCCAATTACTCCGATGGTCTGAGCGATCTCCCATTGGATCAACATTTGGCGAAATTCCGCGAACGCGGGACTGTTGCCAGTTTCCTGTCGGTTCGGCCCTCACAAAGCTTCCACGCCGTGCACGCGGATGATCGTGGCATGGTCAATGCAATTGAGCCGGTGAGCGCGTCTGATTACTGGATCAACGGCGGCTTCTTTTGCATCCGCCAGGAGATATTCAATTACATTCAACCGGGAGAAGAACTCGTCGAGCAGCCTTTCAAGCGTCTTCTCGCGGAGCAAAAGCTGTCCACGCTGAAATACGAGGGCTACTGGGGGGCCATGGATACATTCAAGGACAAAATCACACTGGATCGCATGGAAGCGCGCGGTGATTGTCCCTGGATGGTTTGGAAGGCGGCGAAGTGAGCGTTCCGGCAGTTCACGTTCCCCTCTTGTTGGAGGCCGAAGTAGCTTACTTGCGTTTCTGCAGGGTGGAAGCAGTAGTTCGACCATGCTACGGCTAGTGCCTGAAGTCCCGGCGGGCCAACCGCTGCGACTGTTATGTATCGGCGCACATAGCGACGACATTGAGATTGGCTGTGGTGGGACTTTGTTGACCTGGCTGGCGAGCATGCCCGCAATCGAGGTAACTTGGGTCGTCCTCAGTGCGCAAGGGGCGCGGGCTGCGGAGGCGCGTCGAAGTGCGAATGCGTTGCTGCGGAGCGCAGCCGCACGCAAGATTCTGGTTGCAGACTTCCGTGACGGTTACCTGCCAGCGCAGTACGCCGATGCGAAGAATTTTTTCGAGAATCTTAAAACGGAAGTCGAACCGGACGTAGTCTTCACGCACTGGCTGCACGATCGACATCAGGATCATCGCTTGACCGCCGAGCTCACCTGGAATACCTGGCGGAATCATCTGGTACTCGAGTATGAGATTCTCAAGTATGAGGGCGATCTGACACCACCCAATGCGTACGTCGGGATACCAACCTCGCTTGCACGCCGCAAAGTTGACCATCTCAACCGTTACTTTTCCTCCCAACGTAGCAAAGACTGGTTTATCGCCGAGAATTTCCTGGGGCTGATGCGAATTCGCGGCATGGAGTCGCGATCACCAAGTGGATACTCCGAAGCGTTTCACGCACGAAAACTGGTCTTTTGACCCGTTGGGACTAGGGTCGAGAGCCCATATGCTCGTTCGGCTGCGCGTTGCATGTCCGCATAACCCCAGGAACGGATTGACCCGCATGAAAGCGGCCTCGGCTCCAACATGCCACACGAGGTATTCATGCAGCATTTTCACTTTCGTCATGACCTTGTTGCACTACTGGCTTGAAGCCGGCTCGTGTAACCGGAACCGACGTTCGTTCCTGGGTCAGGTTTGGACTGCCTTGATTTCTGCAGGAAAGACACAGCTAAGCCAATGAAACAGTCGCTTTGGGTCGACGAAAAGGCTCGGGCCGCGTCGATCGAACTCGGGAAATCCATGCTTGCGCTGATACGGGAACTGTATCCGATCGGGCGCAGCATAACCGGGCCTGGTTTGCGCGAGACGGTTGCTCGATTGTCTGAAATCGTGCCTCTTCAGATCACTGAGGTGCCTTCCGGGACGCAGGTCCTCGACTGGATCGTGCCCGATGAGTGGTCTGTCGAGGAAGCCTTTATCGAAACCGCCACTGGACAACGCGTTGTCGACTGGAAGGAATCGAACCTCCACCTTGTTGGCTACAGTTTACCAATCGATGCCGAAATGACGTTGGCCGAGTTGAGGCCTCACCTGTACTCTTTGCCTGAGCACCCGGACTGGATTCCTTACCGAACGTCGTACTATTCTCCAAACTGGGGTTTTTGTCTGGCTGATCGCGTACTCAAGGGCCTTCCTGAAGGCCGTTATCGCGTTGTGATCAAATCAAAGCTTGCGCCGGGAAGTCTGACACTTGCTGAATATGTGCATGTGGGTGCAACGGCAGATGAGGTGCTGATTTTTGCGCACGACTGCCACCCCTCTCTGGCCAATGACAACCTATCGGGGCTTTCCGTCGCCATTCATCTGGCGGCTTTTTTGCGCTCGCGCGTCACGCACTACACCTATCGATTTGTGTTTGCGCCCGCGACGATTGGTTCGCTCACCTGGCTTGCCTCCAACGAGGGCTCACTGCATCGTATCAGGCACGGACTGGTTCTATCTTTGTTGGGCGACAGCGGCCCGATCCATTACAAGGAGACGCGCGTGGGCGATCATCCTATAGATCGGGCTGCGTGGCATGTTTTGAGCACGGAGTTTCCCGGTTCAAAAAAGGTCGACTTCCTGCCCTGGGGGTATGACGAGCGGCAATACAATTCGCCCGGAATCAACCTGGCCGTAGGCCGCATTACGCGGACACCCAACGGAGAATTCCCCGAATACCATACCTCTGCCGATAATCCCGATTTTCTCCGTGCGGAGTCTCTAGCCGAGTCATGGGTTGCCTGCCTGAAGGTACTGGAAGCACTCGATTGCGATGCGCGCTACGTTAACCTCCAGCCGAAGGGCGAGCCACAACTCGGTCGCCGCGGCCTGTACCGCGCGACCGGAGGTCATCAGGATGTGCCAGAGAGGCAGTTGGCGCTGTTATGGGTACTCAACCAGTCGGACGGCTTGCATTCCCTTGTCGACATTGCCGAACGTTCACGTCTACCGTTCAGTGTGATATTCAATGCCGCGGTGGATCTTGAGCGGGTTGGGCTGCTTGCGCCAGTCCACGAGGCAGGGGCGGGGTCGGACAATGGTCGAGCTTCACGGAACGGCAACCCATAGCGCGATTGCCGCAGCAATCGCTGCGATCGTGGTTATCGTTGGCGGGTGTCAGCCTAAGGCACCCATGCAGGAGGCCATCCCATTCGTTCACGAATTCGTGGATCGAAGCGGTTCGCTTGACCCATGGGGGCAAGTCAACGGGCGATCTGAACGGCGACGGCAGACCCGATTTGATCGTCGGCGGCAACTCGGGCGGCGGGCTCGTCTGGTACGAAAACCTCTGGCATGGCAGCGGTCGACGGGGGCGTTCCGCGAACGGCCATGTGGAGTGAAGTCCCCTACTTTACGGACGGCCTCACGCTCGTCGACTCGTTACGAGAACGGCGAGCTCTGAAAGTACCGTGCGCTCTAGCAGCCTGTCGGACTTAGGTGTTCGATAGCGAAACGGTGGGAGAGCGAGGACAGATCTTGACGATTTCGACGCGCATATCGGGAATATGTAAGGAGAAAGCGGCGAGATATAGACCGCTCTCCCACCGTTGCAGCCGAATCATCCTAAGTCCGACAGGCTGCTAGGCAAGCAGCCTTAGCACATTGCCGTATTGCTCATCCAGGGCGCGCTGGTATTCCGCATGCCTTCGCCTGATCCTTTCCACTTGCTCTTCGAGATTTCCGGCCAACCGCTGAAAGCCGTGTTTCAGGTCTTCGGTCCGAAAGTCATCCAGATGGAATGCGTACTCCTTCTGACCCATGTCCTCCAGGAGTTGAATGGCCTTCAACTGATAGCAAACGCCGAGAACCGCTCGATGGGCGTGAAGCGCTAGAACGGTACCGTGAAACCGTGTGGCGACCACCACATCGGCCCGCCGTACGACTTCCATTAACTCCGTAACCGTATTGCTGGGCTTGGCGCGCGCCGGGACGTGCTTGCGGTCGAGCCCCATATTCGTCAAGGCGTCTGTAACGTCATCTATCACCAGCTCGTCGTAGGGTTGACTGCTGAAGAAGAAGGTCGGGTAGCCCTCTTGGGCCACGAACGCCGCGAATTCGGCCATTCGACTCACGTAGCGCCTGTATTTCTCCTGATCCGGCAAAAACCAGTACCTTTCGTTGTATACAGGCATCAAATTGATACCGACGGTTGGCTTGGTCCGCACTCGTGTCAGTTCGTCGTCGTTCATGGGCAGGCTGAACGCCAGGTCCGGATACACCAACGGAAAGTCCGTGTGCTCGCCACCTCGCAGCAGCGCCTTCGATTGCTTGTCGCGAACGGATTGGTAATCCGCAAGCGCCAGAGCGGTGCGGATCATCAGCTTACTCATTCGCGCCGAGAGCGGTCCAGCGCCAACGCTGACAAAGGCCACTTTGGTACCGGTCGACTTGGCTAGCAGCGTCCACTTGAGCAGCGTATAGGGATAGCTCCAGGCACCTCCGAAATTGTCCAGAAACTGGTTCGAACCTGCGATGAATAGCAGATCGACCCTTTTGAGAACGGTCCGTGATCTCCACAGAAAACCGATCTCTAGTCCCAGGCGCCAAATAGCCTGCGGAAGCGCGGCAACCAATCTAGCGAGCGAGTAGAAGATCGGCACGGTCTTAAGGGCGGCCTTGAGCTTGCCGGCGAAGGTCTTCGTTCGGTCCGGTTCGGCAACTCGTTCGCCAAGGGAGTCGGGTGTCCGATGTTTCCTCTCCATCTCCATTTCCGCCAGACGACTTATCCCATCGTCGACCATGTTGCGAACCGGATGCGCCTGCAGGCCGTACCTCGCTTCCGTGTCATTGGGTCTGAGGGAGAAGCAAATGATCCGAGCATCCGGCAAGTGCTTGCGAATATTGCGAATGCTCGCTTCGACAATCGCCTCGTCACCGAGATTCTCGTTGCCATAATGGCCAAAGACACCGATTGTCACATTGCGCGTATTCGTTGGTTCAGGGTCGGTTCGAGGGGCTTTCGACTGTCTCATCGTAGAGTTAGTGCGGTTTGGAAGTTTGACGTGGCGCTATTTCTTGGCGAGCACCCTGAAGTCGAATGTACAAATGTCGTTCGTACTAACGAGGTGGTCAAGAAAGTGGCCTGCAATATTTAGCCCCAGGGATCGTCGTTGAACTCCGCAAGGTAACGCTCTGTGAAGATGCACAGACATTGTATTGCAGATGGGCGATTAACGCCCTGAGCAATCGCGCGATTCAGCGCCCCTCCGGGGTCGATCCACAGCGTTTGACATCGCGACGGCAGAAGGCACAGCCTGCCGGGGGGGCATCAAATGTTTGTAGTGGTGTTCCGGTTAAAAGAAGGAAGACTCCAAATCAGATGGCCGAAGCTGATCGAGTCCAAGTGCGGATTGCACCATCTACAGACCTGGACAGTCTGGAGGCTCCCTATCCCCAGAGCGAAAGTACCGATAAGATAACCGGGTTGTCATGCTCGAGTTCTAGCAAGGACTGGACGTCCGGATGCCATTCCCGGCGGGAGCGGATGGGGGCCCTACGATAAACGTCCCGGGAGGAACTGAGAGCCGAAGTTCAAATGCATTCGATACATGGGTGTTGGTCGCGTGGCAGCCTGAGGGGGGTGCGGACGTGATATGTTGGACATGGTTGTTAATGGCGTCTCTCGTTCGGGTGACTGGCCCTTATTGTGCCAGATTGGAAGGCATCCCCAACTTAAAGACAGCAATTTAGCTATAGCGAATAGGGCGTTGGTCCGGAGCCGATCGCTATCAAGCGCTGACAGATCCAAGAGCTCGCTGAAGATGGGAAGAGCCTGGGGCAGACGGGTCGCGAAGCGCGGATTTCGGATGCGATGAGTTGATACTAATGACCATGGAATCCTAGGTATCATGGTGATCGGGTGGGGGCATAGCTGCGTATTGCGCTGCCTGACAAGCAAATATGGTGTATGGAATTCATGATGAGAAGGACGATGCCGCGAGTAGGTATTGGAGTGCCTGTATACAACGGCGAACGTTATGTCGCCGAGACACTGGATTCACTTCTTGCGCAAACGTTCAGCGACTTTGAGCTCATTATCTGCGACAACGCTTCTACCGATGGTACCGGCGACATCTGCCGAGCCTACGCCGAAAGAGATCCTCGGATCCGCTATGTCCGCAACGCCGAGAATATTGGAGCGGCCCGAAACTATAGGCGCGCGTTGGAGCTTTCCTCCGGCGAGTACTTCAGATGGGCGAACGCTGACGACTTGTTCGCGCCAGAGGGTTTGGCGCGCTGCGTAGAGGTCTTGGACCAGGATCCATCGGTAGTGCTGACATATCCCAAAACAAAGTTTATTGACGAACGGGGCAATATCCTTTCGGAGTACGAAGACAAGCTGGACCTGCAATCGTCCAAGGCATCGGAACGCTTTCTTCAAGTCATGGATAGGCTAGGTTACGTCAATATCATTTACGGCTTAATGCGGGCGGATGTTCTTCGAAGAACAAGGCTGCTTCGAAATTTTCCAAGGGGTGACATCCCGCTTGTGGTTGAGTTGGCGCTTTATGGAAAGTTCAGGGAGATTCCGGAATTCCTGTTTTTTCGTCGACTCCATCCGTCAGCCTTAAGTAGTAGCAAGGGCGACGTCAGTCTGACGCAGGAATTTTTCGACCCAAGCAAGAAGGGGAGAATTCCCATGACGGAATGGCGGCACATCTGCGCGCACGGCCGTTCACTGATGCGAGCGCCGTTGGGATTCAGGGAAAAAACGGGCTTGGGCTGGTTCCTTGTTCGCATGACAATATGGAAACGTAATGTGCTCGCGCATGAGGTGGGCGAAGCTGTTCGATACGCAGTCCACAGGGTTTCTGTGATTCTCAATAAGCTCTTTACTGCTTGAGCAACCAATGAGGATTTGTGGGTATTCATTCGCCTCTCTTCGTGGCAATAAACAGTTAATTGTGATCAGCAAGATTCTTGCAATTGATGCGGGTCGGGGCACTTGTTCTGTCACCGGTTGGCCACTGCCCGACGTCCTTCGAGATTAGCGCTTCCATGTCCAGTAGCATTCAAAGCAAGATGTTCCGAGGTGCGGGCTGGATGCTGCTGTTCCAGTTGCTTGACCGCGTCCTTGGTTTGGTCAGTATTCTTATTCTGGTGCGCTTGCTGTCGCCAGCGGATTTCGGAATCGTCGCTATGGCAATATCTTTTGTCGCCATGGCAGAGATGCTTACAGCGCTCAGGTTCGACATAGCACTTATCCAACATTCGAATCCGAGCGATGAGCATTTTCACTCCGCGTGGACATGCAATGTCATTTTGGGATGCGCTGTTACAGCGATCTTGCTCCTGCTGGCCTGGCCGGCCGCGCAGTTCTACCAACAGGCTGAAGTGTTCTGGGTGCTGTGTGCGCTTGCGTTCGGCCCGCTCCTGGTGTCAGTGGAGAACATCGGTGTTGTCCGATTTCGAATAGAACTGCAGTTTCGCAAAGAATTCACATTCAGAGCAATTCGCAGGCTGATTGCTTTCATGGTGGCCTTGCCGCTGGCATTCATGCTGCGGAACTACTGGGCGCTGGTCGGCGGGATCTTGATGACCAAACTGGGCGGCTCTGTACTGAGCTACATGTCTCATGAATTCCGGCCACGCTTTTGTCTAACAAAGGTCAAGGAACTGTTTGGTTTTTCTAAATGGATGTTGCTTAACAGTTTCGTGGGGTTTTTCAAAGAGCACGCGGCGGACTTTGTCGTCGGGCGATTGCATGGTGCGAAGTCCCTCGGGCTCTATGGTATTAGCTACGAGATCGCCAACCTCCCGACGGCAGATTTGAGTGCGCCCATAAATCGGGCATTGCTGCCGGGTTTCGCGAGGATAAGCGCCAGTGATGAACTGCGCACGACTTACGGAAACGCGATGGGCGCTGTCACTTTGATCGGACTGCCCGTGGCAGCCGGCATTTATGCAGTGGCGCCATTCCTGGTGCCCGTTGCACTTGGAAGCGCGTGGTTGGAAAGCACTGCTTTGGTGGAGGTCCTTGCGTTTAACGGTGCGGTAATGATGTCTCATTCCTCGATTGGCGCCGTGCTCATGTCGAAAGGCCTTTCACGGGACATTGTCAAGGCAAACGTCTGGTACGTTATATTGTTGTTGGCGATGCTTGCAGTATTGGTGCCTCGCCATGGCGCTCTAGGGGCCGCTTACGCTGTGTTGGGAACAGCGGTCGTAATGACGCCCGGCTTTCTTTACCTGATGAAGCGGCGACTCGGAGTGGGGATGCGAGTATTCGCCTCGGCGATTGTTCGGCCGTTGGTGGCGTCCATCTTGATGGCGATGATTGTGCGCTGGGTACTGCCCGTCTATGAGCGCTCGATGTCGATGCATCACGCCGCCTCAGTGCTGATAGGAGGAGTCGCTCTCGGCATTTTCGTCTATGGATGCTCTATCGTGCTGCTATGGGTAGTCGTCGGACGTCCCGTCGGCGTTGAACGCATTGTGTTCGAGCGTATCCGGGAGACTATTTCAGGTCTCAGGTCACGCCGCTGATGGGCTCGATGCCGGGAATCAGCAATATTGTCGGCACGCACGCTCGCTCAACATGGCGCTGGTCGTAGAAGGATTGTCAAACGTTCGCCGTGACTTCTGCATCGTTCGAACCAAAGCGGACTATGCGATGTGGCAGGCAGCGCGACGTTTTCCATTGGTTTCGGCGAGCAGGCAATTGCAGGGCGTTACGGATTAATTGGAGGATGAGATTATGGTCGGCCGCGATATTGTCTACAATTCGGCTAAAGACGGGACCTTTGTTGTGCCATGCAGCGTATTCAGGACCGTCATTACAGCGATGCACCGGTCCGGCAGCACCCTGTCAAGTTGTAATGAAAGAACGCTGTCCTGGGGACAAGGTTGACCGTTGTGCGACCATCAGGTGGTTTCTGCCAGTACCGTTTTTTGCGAGTGAAGGTTTGATGCGGATTAACTTGATACAGCTTGCTGCGACACATTGGCTGCACACCGAATAAAATATGCCGGGGATTGTGACCGCGAGCTTTGGGACGGGTATGTCCAGAAACACCCGGATGCTAGCCTCTATCATTTGTATGGTTGGCGGAACGCGATTCACAATACCTATGGGCACGCGACCTACTATCTCATGCTCACTGCACGTGAAAGAGAGGTGGATGCCCGAAACGAAAGAGGGGGCGACTCTGGCGAATCTATTCTGGGTGTCCTTCCCGTAGTTCATCTTAAACATGCACTCTTTGGTAATTGCCTGGTGTCCTTGCCATTTCTTGATAGCGGAGGAATTCTCGCCAGTTCAAGGGATGCGGAGGAAGAGTTGCTGTCCGAGGTTGTCATCCTCGGACGGAAGATTGGTGTGAGCAGAATAGAGTTGCGCCAGGAACGGTTGCTCGAGTCCTGCAATGACATGAGCGCGGTTAGCAATAAGAATCTACGAACGCCGCTGCTGGTCGCCACGAGCTCCAACAGGGTTCGGATGCTTCTGAACCTACCAGAGTCGGCAGAGATGCTCACGATGTCCTTCAAGTCAAAGCTGAGAAGTCAAATTGTAAAGCCTCTGAAGGAAGGATTGACATCGAAGACAGGTGGGACAGAACTGTTGGATGATTTCTACAGCGTTTTTTCGGTCAATATGCGTGATCTGGGGTCTCCAGTTCATTCGATGAAGTTGATGCGGCATGTACTTAATGAATTTTCGGAAAGCTCTAGAATCGTTGCGATCTACAAGGCCAGAAAACCTGTCGCCGCCGCATTGGTGGTCGGGTTCAGGAAGGTGTTGCGAAATCCGTGGGCCTCCTCTCTTCGCAAGTATTCAGTTCTAGGTCCGAACATGCTCTTGTACCTACGCGTGCTCGAACATGCGTGCGTCAACGGTTACCAAGTGTTCGATTTCGGACGCTCCTCTCCAGGCGAGGGAACATACAAATTCAAAGAGCAGTGGGGTGCAACACCCGCGCAGCTATATTGGCATTACATCTCTCTCGACGGCAGGTTGCCGAATCCAGAGCGCGTCGGAAAAGAGAGTTTTGAGACAGCTACTCGGTGCTGGCAGAAGCTACCGCTGATAGTCACGAAGATTATCGGGCCTAGTATTAGAAAGCACATCAGCTTATAGGTTGCTACGCGAGCCATCCGGCTATGCAAATAGGACGAACTTTGCCGCCAGCGGCGGCCCCCATCGGACGAGCCAACCTGGTTTCGGGGATCCGCGGCATTCTTGCCGGCCCGAGGGAACTGGAGCGCTTTCAGAGCGAGTTGCGGGCGTATTTCGGCGTCAAGCATTGTTTTCTCGTCTCTTCAGGCAAGGCGGCCTTCACGTTGATTCTGCAGGCCCTTAAGGAGTTGAGTCCTGACAGGGGCGAGGTGTTGGTACCCGCCTTTACCTGCTATTCGGTTCCCGCATCTGTGGCTCGTGCGGGCCTTCGGATCAGGCTATGTGACATGCAGCCGGAAAGTCTTGATTTCGACTTCGCGCAGTTGTCTGAAATGTTGCCCCAAAGGACAGGGAATCGGCAAACAGGGGGCATTTCTGGCGGGGGAGGCCCCCAAGTGCTCAAAGTGCCTGAACCCGAAAGCGCGGAAGCCTCGAAAAACAGGATTCTGGCCGTCGTTCCAACCCATCTGTTCGGGATTCCCGCAGACGTACCTCGGCTGCGCAAGCTCGTAAAGGGCTCCGGTATAGCGATTGTCGAAGACGCTGCCCAGGCCATGGGAGAAGAAATAGGTGACGGGAAAGCTGGAACCCTGGGCGACGTCAGTTTCTTCAGCCTTGGCCGGGGGAAGGCGCTTTCCACGGTGGAGGGGGGGGTGATTCTTACCGATCGAGACGACATTGCCGAAGTCCTGCGCAGGCTTGTTGGCAATCTTCCCGGCTACGGCTTATTGTCCAGGCTCAAGCTGGTTCTCCTGGCCACGGCACTAATGTTGCTTATGCATCCCAGACTGTTCTGGATTCCGTGTAGCATGCCGATCCTCAGACTAGGGGTGACGCTTTACGAGACGGATTTTTCCATCCGAAAGATGTCGTCATTTCAGGCAGGATTGACGAGAAATTGGCAGGCAAAGCTTGGGAAACTGAGAGAAGGGCGGAAGGCCAACGTGGATCGCTGGATTGACGTTCTTGCGCGAAGCACGGGACCCGATTCATATTTTCACGGAAGCCGATCGCAGGGCCTGCTTCGACTTCCCTTGAGAGTCGCGGATAGAGACAAGAGAAGGGCATTACTGCGTGAAAGTGCGAGGATGGGATTGGGGATCATGCCGGTTTATCCGACTTCGATCGATGCTATTCCACAGTTGAGAGGCATGTTCGAAGGAGAAACGTTTCCGGTTGCAGATGGGTACGCCAGAGAACTTGTTACAGTCCCGGTGCACTCATATGTCACCGCTCGTGACATACAGAGATTGAATACGCTGATTTTGCATGTCCTGACATGAGGTTGCGCAAGCGGTTATGCATCCGTGAATTTGGCACCGCTAAAAGGCTCCCGTCGGTTACACGAAAGATAATTTTTGCTCAATTTTCTGATATCTGAGATCGGCCGAATTCAATGAGTGCTGTCAAGCAGTTGTTCCTGAACTCTCTCCTGGCGCCGGGATTCCCCGCGTCCTTGAAGTATGTCCAACGCAATTGCGCAACCATATTCATGCTTCATCGCTTCCAGGACCCAGAGCGTGGTATCGCGGGCTGCGATGAACTGAATTTGCGTAGCGGTCTGAGTTACCTAGTCAAAAACAACTATCACTTTATCAGTCTGACCGATTTGTTCGACCGATTGGCGGGAAAGGGACCGCCGCCCAGCGGGGCTGTGGCGTTCACCATCGACGACGGTTACATCGACCAGGCGATCGTTGCCGCACCAATATTTTCCGAGTTCGGTTGTCCGGTTACGACTTTCGTAAGCACGGGCTTCCTGGATGGGAGGCTTTGGTTCTGGTGGGATCAGATTGAATATGTGTTCTTACACACGGCGCGTCAGTCGGTTGCGGTAAGAATGGGCGACGCAGTTTTGGATTATCACTGGGAAAGCGACCACCAGCGCGCTGGCGCGCAGATGGACTTCACAGAGAAGTGCAAACTTGTGTCTAATGCCGATAAACTGACTGCAATAGCGTCGTTGGCACGGGACGCAGGTGTAGAGATTCCAGAGCATCCGCCTCGCCATTGCGCGCCGATGTCGTGGGATGACTTGCGCAGTTGCGAGCACATGGGAATGACGTTTGGACCCCATACTGTCACTCATCCCGTGCTCAGCCGAACAACGGATGACGTGGCAAGCCGCGAGATTGCCGAATCGTGGGCACGTCTGCGCACGGAAGCGCAAAATCCCGTTCCGATATTCTGCTATCCAAACGGGGGTTGGGCTGACTTCGGCGACAGGGAGATCGGCACTCTGCGTCAGCTGGGATTCACTGGGGCCGTGGTAGGCGAGCCGGGCTACGCAGACGCCGTGTCATTCCAGCGAAGTGCCGCGGATCCATTCAAAGTGCGACGATTCGCCTTTCCGGACGAACTGCCCTATCTGGTTCAGTATGTGAGTGGAGTAGAGCGGTTCAAGCAGATACTCCGGAGAAGTACATGACTCCGCTTTCGCGTGTGATAGATGTGCTTGTCGGTTTTCGAAGCAAGATGCGGCAACTAAGGGTTAGTCGCCGTTGGGAAAAGCTTCGCGAGAACGGTATGCATATTGGCGAGGATGTCTGGTTACCCAGTTCTACCTGGATAGATCCAGACTACTGCTTCCTGATTTCAATAGGAAATCACTGCGGTTTCGGCGAAGAGTGTCTTATTCTGGCGCATGATGCGCAAATGGATGAGTTCATCGATGCGGCGCGCATCGGTCGGGTCGTTATTCATGCGTCTTGCCATATCGGCGCCCGGACAGTAGTCCTGCCTGGTGTCGAAATTGGACCCCGAACCATTGTCGGTGCCAACTCCGTCGTGAGCAGGTCATTGCCTCCGGATACGGTGTGCGCAGGTGCGCCGGCACGCGTGGTCTGCTCGCTTGAGCAGTACCTTGGGAAGCATCGGGCAAGGCTTGAAACGTATCCAACGTTTCAATACACAAGGAATGCCTTGTCGCCTCGGGAGCGCGCGCAAATTCGCGAGGTTCTAAGCAAACAAGACGGGTATGTTGTCGGCGGGCGTACTGCAGAACTTCGTGGCGAAGGTGGGACCCCACGAACTCCCGGAGGTTGACGATATCTTGCGGGCGCCTTGTCGTGGTCAAAACACTCCAGATAGTCGCAAATTAGGAAGTTTACAAAGAACGCGACGCAGGTTCTCTCTTTCAAAGCGGAATCAGGTCGTTGCTTTCAGTAGAATGTGTACGGTGAAGGGATTCGCGGATTGATTAATGCAGTTTTACAGTTTTAAGATCATCATGAAAATATCGATCTTTGGTCTGGGGTATGTGGGAACGGTCTGTGCGGGTTGCCTGGTGTCCGAAGGGCACACCGTCATCGGGGTGGACGTCAACGCCAGCAAGGTGGATCGAATGAATGGCGGCCTGGTGTCGATTATCGAACCTGAAATACCGGAACTCTTTCTTGCCGGACATCAGCAACAGCGGCTTTCCGCTACGACCTCTGCGAGCGAGGCTATCCAGGCTACTGATATTTCCCTGATCTGTGTGGGTACGCCGAGTCAGGCTAACGGTAGTTTGGATCTTACGTATATGAAGCGGGTATGCGAGGAGATTGGAAGCGCACTGCGCACAAAGTCGTCAGGACACCTCGTCGTTTTTCGAAGCACGATGCTGCCCGGGACGTCTGAGGATGTGCTGACCCCCATCCTGGAAACGCATTCCGGAAAAAAGGCCGGCGCGGGATTCGACGTCTGCTACAACCCTGAGTTTCTGAGGGAGGGGACCTCTGTATACGATTTCTACAATCCACCCAAGATCGTAATCGGCGAGCGTGAAACTAGTGCCGGAGACGTACTATGCCAAATCTATTCTGGCATCAAGGCTCCCCTACTCCGAACGTCAATTCGTGTTGCCGAAATGGCGAAGTATTGCGATAACGCTTTTCACGCGTTGAAAGTAACCTTTGCCAACGAGATTGGGAATCTATGCAAGAAAATGGGCGTGGATAGCCACGATGTCATGGCGATATTCTGCGAAGATAAAAAATTGAACCTGTCAGCCGCCTACTTGAAGCCGGGCTTCGCATTCGGTGGTTCATGCCTGCCCAAAGATTTGCGTGCCCTGGCTTACGAGGCGAAGCGGTTTGACCTGGAAAGCCACGTGCTGAATGCCATCCTTATGAGCAATGCGGCCCAAGTGCAGGTCGCCATCCAAATGATCATGGGTCTTGGGAAGAAGCGCGTTGGCTTTCTGGGAATGGCTTTCAAGCCGGGGACGGACGATCTTCGGGAGAGTCCATTGGTGAATGTCATAGAGACCTTGCTCGGCAAAGGCTACGCGATACGCATTTATGACCAGAATGTGTCAGCCAGCCGACTGATCGGCGCCAACAAGCGATTCATGGAGGAACATATCCCTCATCTTTCGTCTCTGCTCGTGGCAAATCCAGAGGAACTCACTGTGGGAGTGGACGTGATCGTTATCGGATATCAGTCGCCGGAGTTTTCAGTTGCCTTGCAGTCCTTACGCGCGGATCAGACGGTCATCGATCTTGCGCGGCTCGGCAAACAGGTAACGACCCCGGCCCGTTATGAAGGAATTTGTTGGTGATAGTAGGCGCTAAAAATCCCGAAGCAATATGCACACCGCTTACCGCAACCTAGAATGAATATTTTTGTACTCGCCTGGAATATCCCGGCAACCACGAATATGTCAGGCTCGCCACGCCTGTTCAGCCTGTGCAAAATCCTTTCACAGAAGCATCGTTTGACGTTATTTGCATTCAGCGATAGCCAGGAGCGGTACCAAACTTTTCTAGACGATCCCGAACGCCAAGGCGTATTTGCAGAGGTCGTGCTCTTGGCTAATCCTGGTTCCTCAAATTGGTGGCATAGGAAAGTGAATCACTTTCACTTGGCACCGTACTTTTTGACTCGGCACCTTTTTCCTGAATACCATGCAAGAAAGTGCCAGAGAATTCGCATGTTATTCGAACAAGGCAAGTTCGATGTCCTATTTGCAGATGGTTTGGGCATGGCGCAGTATGTAATGGAATCTAATCTGGATTGTCCGGCCATCATTGATCTCCACGATAGCCTGTCCCTTTTGTTTTCGCGAATCGCGCAGATCGAGCGGAATTGGTTGACCAAGCTCTTTCTCTATGCGCAGACCAGAAGCATAAGGCGTTGGGAAAAATCGTTGAGTACAAGATTTAGTGCAGTCATCGTGAACTCGAGAGTGGATCAGGCGGTCCTCAAGTCACGTGACCCCTCTGGCAATATAGTAGCAGTCGGTAACGGGGTCGATAGCGAGTTTTTCACGCCACGCGACGTCAAGAGCAATATTACGAAATTGGTCTTTACTGGGGTTATGGACTATGACCCCAACGAAGATGCAGCCATTTACTTTTGCGATGCCATCCTGCCAGCAATTCAGGAACGCTATCCGCAGATGGAGTTCTGGGTGGTGGGTAAGGATCCAACTGAGCGGGTGCGGATGCTCGCCCAACGACCAGGCGTGCATGTTACGGGTGGAGTGCCTGATGTGCGACCGTTCCTCGAGACCGCAGGAATATTTGTTTGCCCCTTGCGTTTCGGCTCGGGCGTGAAAAATAAGATCCTCGCTGCCTTGGCCATGGGGAAGGCGGTTGTTGCCACTCGGGTGAGTCTGGAAGGCCTTGACCTGCGTGAGGATGAACACGTACTCGCTGCCCACGAACCCGGTATGTTTGCAGCTCAAGTCATTAGGCTCATTGAAGATCCAGGCATGGCGACTCGTCTTGCTCGAAGCGGACAGGCGTTTGTTAGGGCTGAGTACTCGTGGGAGCGTAGTGCCACTCTAATGGAGGGACTGCTTCTCGACGCCGTAAATCATCAACACAAGTCGGATGGAAGGATGACCTCTCCCCGATACCGCAGCCAACAGTAGCGTCTGATGATCAGGCTGGTGTAACCGATCCGCTGATGTCATGGTTTTGGCCGTACCGGAGTAGAACCAGGCCAATTGGCCATTTGACAATAATTCGTTCGTTGGCGGACCAGTGCGGGCGGTGCTGTTGTTCGAAAGGCTCTCGAATCTATTGAGCGTCTGGAAGGTCGCCATCACGATGTTCAGAAAAGATTCTTCAGGTGCGTGAATGACCGTAATTCTTATCACTGTTTTCTGGATGTCGCTGTTCGCCATACTCTATGCATACGTGGGTTATCCGGCCCTTCTCTGGCTCATGTCGCGGGTCGGAAGACGTGATGCGGGAAGCGTTGCCGTGCAAGGAACACAGCAACTTTCGGTGAGCTTGATTATTTCAGCCTACAACGAAGAAAAGGTTATTAGCGAGAAGATCGAGAATGCACTCTCACTCGATTACCCGAGCAACCTGCTGGAAATCGTGATCGTCTCGGACGGTTCTACTGACCGCACCTGCGGGGTCGTCTCGGGATTCGCAAACAGGGGTGTAGTGTTGCGGCACTACGAGGGGAGGATAGGAAAAACGGCATGCCTGAACCGGGCGTTGCCATCGGCGGCAGGGCAGATTGTCGTGTTTTCTGACGCCAACTCCGCTTATGGAAAAGGTGCGATTGCGGCGCTATTGCATCCGTTTCAGGACACTACCGTGGGTTTTGTTACCGGCTGGACGAAGTATGGGTCGGGCAACGAGATGTCCGCCATGGGTTCCATCGGAGTCTATTCCAGACTCGAATTAACGACGAAGGAGCTCGAGAGCCGACTGGGCTCGTGTATCGGTGCAGATGGTGCCATTTTTGCAATTCGCAAGGAGCTGTATCAGCCGCTCAAAGACTACGACATCAATGATTTTGTTATTCCGCTTTCGATCAATGAACAGGGTTACCGCGGAGTCCTGCAGCGCGAAGCGATCTGTTTCGAAAGGGACGCCGGGAGCGCAAAGGGAGAGTTCCAGCGACAAGTGCGCATCACCAACCGGACGATCAGGGCAATCGTTAACCATTTCCCACTATTGAATCCGTTCAGATTTGGCTTTCTATCGTTCGAACTTTTCTCGCATAAAGTGCTTAAATTTCTGGTGCCCTTCTTCATGGTCGCGCTGTTCATATCGAACTTGCTGCTGGTGGAGCATGGGAGCTTCTTCTTGATGGCTTTCGCAGCCCAGAGCATCTTCTACGCCGTGGCAGGTGCGGCTGCGATCGTGCCGAAGGGTGGCTTTTTGGGGCGCATGGTGGAAGCGGCAAGAACTTTCGTGGTTGTCAACGCGGCCATCGCACTGGGTTGGATCAGATATTTACAAGGGGAGACCTATACCACGTGGGCTCCGACAAAACGATAGGCTCTGGCGCCGCGATCCCGACCATGGCATTCAGACTTTTTCTACTTTGTAGTTTCGTATTGCTTGCACGGCCGCAGGATATTTTGACTTTCTTGCAGCCAATGCGACCGGCGCTCCTCTTTACGATCCTTGCGATCGGGGCATTAGTATTGGGTGGTCGTCTAAAGGAACTCACGGCTGCGCTCTCGGCGCCCGAATCGAAGCGCTATTTGCTCTTTTACAGCATTATGATTCTCGGCATCCCATTCGCTTATAACTTGGGAACTGCGTTTCACGGAGTGTTAACCGGTTACGTTGTGAATGTGCTCTTCTTTGTCCTGTTGGTTTCTCAAGTCACGTCTATGGAGAGACTCAAAGGGCTCATATGGGTAATTTGCCTTTCGACCGTCACCTACAGTGTTTTCGGGGGACTTCTACAGAGCGGTGGTTTTGCAGAAGGGCGTATGGAAGTTGTCGGAAGTGCCTTTGACCCGAACGACACCGCCTACGTGCTGGTGTCACTTTTTCCCCTAAGCCTCTATTTTGTTCGTTTTGATGAAGGACGATTGAAAAGATTTGTCGCAATTGCGGCGATCTTTAGCTCCGTGGCAGTAATTCTGCAGACAGGATCGAGAGGCGGAATTCTAGCGCTTGGAATAGTCTTGCTAATAGTGCTTCTGACCAAAGCCGGGGGTATCGAGAAGGGCCACAAGATCTTCTTAATCTTTATCCTTGCTTCGACCTGGCTATTTATGGGAGATCGCGTTGATGTGGACCGGTATCGGACCCTCTTTGATCTTTCGTCAGACTACAATGTCACGGGAGAAGAGGGGAGACTTAACGTTTGGCAAGGGGCGATTGATCTTGCCGTGGCAAATCCTGTTACGGGAGTTGGAGTCGAGTGCTTCAGTTTTGCATGGGGAGTTACGAGACAGCTTTCCGGGCAGTCGAATATCAAGTGGAAATCCATACATAATTCCTTTTTGCAAGTTGCTGTCGAGGTTGGGCTGATTGGTTTCGGCATATTTATGCTCATCAACCTGCGAAGTGTCTTGACGTTTTTCCGGATAAGCAGAATACGATTGCAAATGCAGTCGCGTGAGAGCAGGGAGTTGAGTTCCATGGGAGGGCTCATGCTCGTAGGTTTCCTGGGTCTTCTGGCGTCTGGATTTTTTATTTCGCAAGGTTATTCCATTTTCTCCACGCTTTACTTTGCTTTGGCGGCGGCACTTCTGCGAATTAAAGGAGTGCATACCGTTGCGGATTCCTGCAAGGAGATGCCGACAGAGAGCCGGACGATCCAGGCATGAGGCGACCTTGATGATTTCGAAACAAGAATGCATAGCAAGCGATTGCATCCAGGCCCGACTCGTTACGTTGTTGGTTGGCCGTATCTTGCGTCCCCATATCGAAGCAGCACAGGTGTAGGCCGTCAATTTGGAGTAAATGGAGGTATCAAACGCGTATGACAGAAGTTAGAGAGATTGGCGAGTCAGAGCGAGGGTATTGGAATGCACAAGTCCAGCGCTTCGAATGTGCACATCCGCTGAACGCCTTTGAATGGGGGGCGGTGCGCAGCGTCGATGGATGGACACCGATTTATCTTTGTGCGGAGCGAGAGGGCAAATTCTGTGGAGGACTGATGATCCTCAGGAAGAGGCTGCGATTTACGCCATTCACCATTCTGTATTCACAGAAGATGCCGGTCTGGGATTATCAGGATGATGAAACCTTCGCTGCATTGGTCGATGCAGCGATTCGAATTGGCAAGCGGGAAAATGCCATCTTTTTCAGAATCAATCCAAACATCCCCGAAGTGTCTATGGAGGGACAAGAGGACAAATTCGTCGCCCGTGGCTTCAGACATTTGCAGCAACGCTGGACTTTCTGGAATTCACCCAGAGATGTAGCGCGAATCGATCTGACGAGATTCGAGAATCCACAAAGCTACTTTGACCTCTTATCCAAAAGTACGCGTGCGTCAGTCCGCAATGCGAAGAAAAAAGGTGTCGTCATAGAAGTGGCAAACAGAAAATCTGAGCTGGAACAGTTTTATCAGATGTTTCGTGAATTTTCTATTCAGCGAGGCTTTATGGTACGCGACTACGCTTATCAGGAAAAACTCTGGGATACGTATCTTCGGCAAGGTATGGGGCGATTGCTGGTGGCGAAGTACCAAGGGGCGATCGTGGGTGGCACCATCGATATTGCATTTGCCGGAAAGTGCCTCGGCATGCATGGTGGAAGTCTTTCCGCGTATCGTGGTCTTGGTATTGATGATGCGCTGAACGTGGATGGAATTCAGTGGGCCAAAGAGATCGGTTGCTCCTGGTACAGTTTCAGGGGGGTCGGGACGACGCCAACGCAGGAAGCGTTCAAGAAAAAGTTTCATATCAGGGTCGTTTCCCTGATCGGGTACTATGACTTCGCGTTCAAGCCCCTCCTTTACAAACTGTTTTATTTCGCGGAGTTCAAATTGCTGCCATTTTCATGGCCTCTGATCATTCGCACACGGAAACTGGCGATTGGCCTGATGACGGGGCTGGCGCGATTGAAGCAGGCGGTGTTGAAAAGGTAATGCCACGCCCACTGCGTATTGCGTTGCTTGCTACGGTTGTGGACTTCGGAGGCATCGAGCGTGTTTTGCTGACAATGCTTCGACACATCGGAGCAGAATGTGAGCTTTCCCCGGTGCTGTTCACGCGTGCGGCGGATAAACGGAATTACTTTCTTGAAAGTCTGTGTTCGTCCAAGGTCTCCTACCACGCGATCCACGTGGATACCAGCCGGTACAAGTATCTAAACCCCATCAGGAATATCGGTGAGACGATCGCTTATTGCAAGGCAGAACGGTTCGATCTCATCCACACCCACGGATACCGCGCTGACTTCATTGGCTTCGTCGTCGCAAAATGCTTGGGCCTTCCCATCCTTTCCACATGCCATGGATTTATCTCTATCGACAGGCATTTGAACGTTTACAACAAGCTGGATACTTTCCTCCTCAGGTTTTTCAACCGAATTATTGCGGTATCGGATCAGATGAAGAAAGACCTCGTTGAGAGAGGTGTAGGCGAAGATCGGATCCAGGTGATCACGAATGCAATTTCGGAAGAATCTACGTCCGATCCAAAGCAAATCCGGCAAGAAACGCGCTCGCGGTTGGGGATCGGGGAATACGAGTTTGTTTTTGGATTCGTAGGGCGGCTCAGCGAAGAAAAAGGTCTGAGCTACCTCATGGAGGCTTTAAAGATGTGGGTGTCAAGAGATACGCAGTGGCGTCTCGTTGTTGTCGGAGAGGGGCCACAGCGTGGCGCACTGGAATCGACCGTTCGCGACAGCGGGTTGGGAAGCAAGGTGCATTTCGCAGGCTTTCAGGTCGACACGGCAGCATGGTACCCCGCGCTGGATGCTTTTGTTCTGCCGTCGCTTACGGAAGGAACACCAATGGTGCTGCTGGAAGCAATGGCGGCCGGCATTCCGGTGATTGCCACTTCGGTCGGAGGAGTGCCCGCAATGATCTCAGACGGAGAGAACGGAATCCTTGTCCGACCGGCGGATTCGTTGGGGCTCGTCGATGCGATGCAATCTCTTGCTGCGGATCACGATCTCAGAGAGCGACTTCGCATGAACGCACGGCACTTGATTCGACTGAACTACTCCGTGGCCCGCTGGATTAAACAATCAACCGACGCTTACGTCTCGACGCTCCAACAATTCCGGAGAAGGTGATGGGAAGTTTCCGTGTAGTGAACACTGAATTGCCGGAGAAGATGCGCGACCATGCGTAGGGGGGTCTCCATTCTCAGGGATCATTGGCAGCATCTTTCGATACGAGAGTTGCTTGCGCTGCTCTGGAACGCACTGTTCAAAAATGAGACGGTTCTGATTTACTGCATGTCCCTTCAGACATCCAAGGGTGCCGGCCAAGAGGTGAACAACCCTGGTCCGGTTGTCAAGGGTGAACTAATCGACCTGGAACGTGCCCGAAAACGGATGGAGCAAGTCCCATGGGAATTCAAGTGTGATCTCTACGATGGCGTCAAGGATTTCTTCATTTTCAAGGATACGGAAAGCGGTTTCATAGGACACATCAGTTGGCTTTACTACAGCAAAGATCCTAATCGGACATTGCGTCTTGGCATCAAAGAGTGTGAGGTCATGTTCTGCCTTACGCTGCCAGAGTACCGTGGAAAGGGCCTTTATCCGAGTGCACTTCAGGCCATCCAGCGGTATCTCAAAGGGCACGGCTACGAGAAGTGCTTCATCTGCGTCGACGATGACAACCTACCCTCGATCCGGGGCATCGAAAAATCAGGGTTTCATCGCGTCGGGAGAGCGCGTCTGCTTAAGATGTTCGGCTTCCAGACTAGTCGACGACGCGACACTCGATATCTGAAGAAAGCTTGTATATCCTGACGTCGATCCTTGACGCAAGCTCGAAACCTGGCTGTACAGGAGAGTCCGATTTGGCTCGAAATCGCACAGCAGATATAGCATTTTATACGGTGCCGATTTGAGGATTGAATCCGTGGTTTTTGGGTACAATTAAGCGTGACAACGTCATTTTCTCCTGGCCTAGCCGCTCGTTTCCGCACGCTACGTCCGATCTTTTGGATAGCTCTGTTTCTCGCTACGATTGAAATCGGCCTGGAGTACCGCGCACACCTGAGAGGTTGGGACACACCGTTGTTCGGAGCGGTCCGATCGGAACATGGTCAATCGAATGACCTTGAGGGAAGTGGTCCTGAATTCGGCCCAACTGCGGAATTCCCCTTTCGGGGACCTGTGATCAAGGGACCCAAGCCGGCAGGCGCTTTCCGGATCTGGGTTGCATCCGCATCGCACGGGGAGGACATATACCTCCCTCCCGACATCATTTTCCCCACGCTGATCGGCAAGAACCTTCAGTTACAGGGAGTGCCGGCGCAGGTATTGAACGCATCGAGAGCGGGGACAGGAATTGAAGGCGATCTCGCCTTCCTCAAGCGTGAATTTGACCGGTGGCGACCCGATGTGGTTGTCCTTTATCAACTTTCTCTGGATATCGGCCTTCTCAGTCGAAGATTTCCGGGGGCGATCAAGAGCAAAGGTGCCGGACCGAAGACGGATGCCGAAGCCCGTACGCCTTCAGCACCCGATAGCAAGCCGTCTTGGCCTGCGCGGCTGTTTAAGGAGTCAACCGCCTACTCGCTTCTCAACGCAAACATCACGACACGGCTCTCTGCGGCTCAACTGTTGAGCGATGACATCGGCGTGGGAGCCACGGACGCTTTCCGACTGATACTGGTCGATTTTGTCGATAATGTCCGAGCACTCGGTGCCGAACCTGTTCTTTGCACGTTTTCCATCAGCGTCTCGCCTGGCGTGCCTGCGCCCATTCCGCCTGATGTGGTGCTGTTCGTTCACAGATGGAATGAGCAACTATCGGCGCGTGGTTGGCTTGCAGCAGTCGAGCAGTTGAACGGCGTGATTCGGGATGTTGCTGGTGAGAAACGTGTCCTCCTGGTCGATACGGCACCAGTCCTCACAGGTCGTGAAGACCTTTTCCGTGACCCAGTCCACTTCACCCCGGAAGGACACGGCGTGCTTGCCGGCATGATCGCATCCGCTTTGTCACACAAAGCCGCCGCCAAACAATAGGAATCGAGAAGAATGAATTTCAATTCTCCCGAGTTCGCGGTCTTCTTCCCCGTTGTGCTGATTCTTTACGGGCTCGTCTTCCATCGCGAACGGACGAGAGACTTGTTTCTTTTGGCCGCCAGCTACTTCTTTTACATGTCGTGGAACTGGATGTACGCCGGACTGATTTTGCTTTCAACGGTGGTGGACTACGGTGTAGCGCGTATGCTCGCGGTCGAGCAGAGAGACCGCATGCGCAAGGTAATACTCATATTGAGTCTTGCGGCCAATCTTGGTCTGCTTGGCGTCTTCAAGTACTTCAATTTTTTCGTTGATACAGCGACCGACGTTGGGAGCCTGCTGGGACTTGATCTTGCGTTCATCCATCACGATCTGCTGCTTCCGGTCGGAATATCTTTCTATACGTTTCAGACAATGAGCTACACGATCGACGTGTACCGCCGGAGCATCAAGTGTGAGCCAGACTTTATCAAGTTTGCCGTCTTCGTTTCATTCTTCCCGCAGCTTGTTGCCGGACCCATCGTTCGCGCAGCGGAATTTCTACCCCAGCTCCACAGGACTCCACTGGTCTCGAGCGAACACTTTCAGAGCGGGCTGCTGCTGGTATTCAGGGGACTCATCAAAAAGATCGTTATTGCCGACCTGCTCGCGTCCTTGGGTGTTGACGCCGTATTCGCCGCGCCCGCGGAGTACTCTTCTCTCACACTATTGCTCGCCCTGTATGGGTACTCGTTTCAGATCTACAACGATTTCTCAGGCTACAGTGACATCGCTATTGGCGCGGCCCGAATGATGGGCTACGACCTGCCTATGAACTTCAACCGACCCTACTTGGCCACGAATGTCAGGGAATTCTGGTCGCGATGGCACATTTCGCTGTCGACGTGGCTGCGGGATTACTTGTATATCCCGTTGGGAGGGAATCGGGGATCTAGGCGCGCAACCATTCGGAACATCATGCTTACCATGCTCCTTGGCGGATTGTGGCACGGCGCAGCACTGAACTTTGTGCTCTGGGGGGCATGGCACGGTCTTTTGTTGGTATTCTCACGAGGCCAGTCGCGGACGGGCGTGGTCGGTAGCCCGCTGCGCACCATTGGGGCACGGTTTCTGTGCTTCCATCTCATCGTGTTTAGCTGGTTGTTGTTCCGGGTTGGTTCCCTCGATACCCTGATCGATTACCTGAGAGGTCTGGCCAAGCTATCGGGCGGTACCCCTCTGCACCCAGCCTTTTTTGCAGTTCTGCTGCTCGCGTTCGCGGCCCATTTCACCCCCAAAGCGTGGCTCGATGCACAGCTTGCGTGGCTGATCAAGCTTCCGGTACCAGTGCAGGCCGCCGGGTATGCGGGGCTGATATTGGCATTTGCCGGACTTTCGCTCGGAACCCCGGCGTTTATCTACTTCCAGTTCTAGCCAGATCTTTGATAGTTGCGCGGTGGGGCGCTTGCTTAGGTTGCCTGGTAATTGAGATCTTATTTGCACGTGCTATTTCGAATGACCCGTCATCTCGGTGCGATTGGATAGTGAGAGTTTGATCTTGTATATTTGAAATCTGTGTGTTTCTGCGACTTGTCGAATCCAAAATAATGTGCGGCATCTACGGCATTTTCCAGCTTGACGGCGTCTCCGCCGACCCGGGGTTGATGCCGGCCATGGGTCGCGTCATTGTTCACCGGGGGCCAGACGACGAGGGCAATCATGTGGACGGCCCGTGCGCCATCGGCATGCGGCGCCTCTCGATCATTGATCTCGCTGGGGGACACCAGCCCCTGTCGAACGGCGACGGCACGCTGTGGCTCGTGTGCAATGGTGAGATCTACAATTTTCGTGAACTGCGCAGCGAGCTGGAATCTCTCGGGCATCGGTTCAAGACTGCGTCGGACAGCGAGGTCATCCTTCACAGCTACGCGCAGTACGGCGATGAATTCATTCACCGGCTGAACGGCATGTTCGCTTTCGCCCTGTGGGACGCGCGCCGCCGTCGGCTGATCGTGGGGCGCGACCGCCTGGGCATCAAGCCGGTCTATCTTTTCCGCGACGCGCGTCGGTTCGCCTTTGCCTCTGAAGCGAAGGCGCTGCTCAAGCTGCCGGGTATCTCGGCGGAGATCGATCCCGCGGCGTTGCATTCCTACCTCAATCTTGGCTACGTGGCTGCACCGCTATCGATCTTTCGCGGCATCAGCAAGCTCCCACCTGCGAGCATGGTCGTCATCGAAGATGGGCGCATAGAGGAGCGCCGCTACTGGCGCGTTTCCGGGGTTATGGATCGGGGAATGCCGGAGCGCGAGTGGGTGGAGCGGATACGCACACGCCTCGACGCATCGGTACGCATGCAGATGGTAAGCGATGTGCCGATTGGTGCGTTCCTGTCCGGCGGTATCGACTCCAGCACGGTAGTTGGCCTGATGGCGGCGCACAGCGACCAGCCGATACGGACCTATGCCATCGGATTCAAGGGGACGGCTGCGGACGACTATTACAACGAGCTGCCTTATGCGCGCAGGGTCGCGGAACTATTCCATACGCAGCACCAGGAGATCGTAGTCCGGCCGGACGTTGTTTCTCTCCTGCCGCGCCTACTGTGGCACATGGACGAGCCGATGTCGGATACCGCGTTTATCACGACCTACCTCGTATCGCAGTTTGCGCGCCGTGATGTAACCGTGATCCTGTCGGGCGTGGGCGGAGACGAATTGTTCGGCGGGTACCGGCGTTACCTCGGGAATCATTACCAGGCCTACTTCGACCGCCTGCCCGGATGGGCGCGCCGGGCCGCCTCAACCGTGGGCAAGCATCTTCCGAGCGACCGGCACTCGCCGCTGATGAATTTCTCGCGGCTGGCGAAGGGGTTCCTCGAGAGCGCTGGCTTGCCATTCGAAGAACGCTACCGTGGCTATGTGCAGGTGTTTCCACTGGAGGAAGTGCAGCGGCTGCTTCGCTTCGATGGGGTGCCGCAGCCGGATATGATCGAGTCTGCGTTCCGTCATGCCAGTGGGGGGGATGCGTTCAATCGCATGTTCGCGGTGGACGCGGAAACCATGCTACCCGACGACCTACTGATGCTCACGGACAAGATGAGCATGGCGACATCTCTAGAATGCCGCGTGCCACTGCTCGACCAGGAGCTCGTGGAGTTGGCTGCACGCATGCCGGAGAACGTAAAAATTCGCGGTGGGAGGCTGAAGCACGCCTTGAAGGAGGCCGTCTCCGATCTGCTCCCTCGCGACATTCTGGAACGCAAGAAGCGCGGGTTCGGCACGCCGATGGGCGCTTGGCTCAAGTCGGAACTCGCGCCGCTCGTACGGGGCCTGCTGTCAGACTCGGTGGTCAAGGACCGTGGCCTGTTTCATTTTTCAGCGGTGCAGGAATTGATCGCGTCGCACGAGGCCAATCGCATAGATGGCACCGATCGGCTGATGACGCTCCTCGCTCTGGAGATCTGGTCGCGCTTGTACCTCGACGGACGCGCGCCCGAGGACGTGACACTTGAACTGAAGGGAATGCTGCCGTGATGACCGTTTTGCCGACTCAGGCCGCTCAGTTTGCAGAGAGAAAATTGATGGAGGGCGATCTGAAATGATCATCGTCTCAAGCATATTGGTTCTTGCTGGAATCTACATGAGTGTTTATGTGGTGTACTGGCTTGTCTTGCTGGGCACTCATTTTCTCTCGTCAAAGCGTCCGTCAGCAGCGGGTGCGCTGGTAACGCGGTTCGCAATTGTGATTCCGGCGCATAACGAAGAACTGCTTCTTCCAAGACTGCTTTCCAGCACTCGCAACCAGGACTACCCCGGAGATCTCTTTGAAACGATCGTAGTGGCCGACAACTGCACGGATAGCACAGCGGACATCGGACGCCATCAAGCTGCTACCGTTCTCGAGAGATTCGATGAAGAGAAGCGGGGAAAGGGGTACGCCATAAAGTGGGCGCTCGAGACAATAGACCTGAACAAGTACGACGCGGTTTTGATTGTCGATGCGGATTGTTTTATTGACACGAACGCACTCAGGAGTCTCGACCAGGCAATGCAGGAAAAGCAGGTCATTCAATGCTACAGCGGTGTCGGAAATCCTGATGAGAGCTGGTTTACGCGATTGCTCGATGTTTCAAGGACAATCAATAACATCATCTATAGCCCTGCAAAACAACGACTCGGTCTCTCATGCGAGCTTACCGGAACCGGCATGTGCTTTGCGACCCGGTTACTCAGAAAATACGGTTGGGACGCGTTTACGGTCGGGGAAGACTGGGAATACTATGCGAAGCTCATACAGAACGGGGAGACTGTGGGCTTCGATAGGAATGCGAAGGTCTACCACCAGGAATCGTCCTCGCTCAAGCAGGCGACAAGCCAAAGAATGCGTTGGTCGAGTGGAAGATTCGCTGTGGCCTGGGGTTACGGCTTCCGCCTCCTGGCAAGGGGGATGGTGGACCGAAATGTCGTCAAACTCGATGCGGGGCTGACGCTGATCCTTCCTAACCCGTCTCTAGGAATGAATGTGACATTGGTCTGTCTCGGAGGCACGTTCTTGACGCCGGCCGGCCATGGAACTACCTTTCTGGTGTGGTTTATTCTCCTGGCATTGGCTCAGTTGGGCGTTTTTGTTGTGGGAGTCTTTTACACAAAGAACAGATTGAGCAAGTTCCTGTCGATCTTCGTTGCACCTGCGTTCCTGGTCTGGAAATTGGGTATAGATGCATTGTCCATCCTGGGTATTGGCAGAAAGAAGTGGGTTAGGACTGAGCGCAAGTTATGAAGCGCACCCACCGCTCGGGGATACGCTCGGGATAGGCGAGACGACACTGAATTCGATGACAATCAGCGGTGAACTTCCTCAAGTGTCTTTCTAGCCGAGATGCGAAAATCAGTGTGTGTTATCGGCGGTGGTCTGGCGGGAGGCATAGTGGCGTCCACACTCGTTGAAAGAGGGCACCCTGTAACTGTCGTGGAACTTGGCTGTGCGCCGGCCCCGTTGCTTCCGGGCAATGAGGTCTGGGAAGACTTTGCAATAAAGGCCCCCTTTACCAGAGGCAGCGGGGTTGGTGGAACCTCCAACTTCTGGCATGGCGGTCTCACCGTTCTTGACAAAACAGACGTGGAGGGTTTATCCCATCTTGACGGACATCCACGAACACCGATTACTTATGGCTTGCTTCGCGAGTACTACGCACGAGCCATGGAGCTCATTCGAGACGGGAGTTCGTTTTCGCTGGATGACATTGACGCGTCCCTGAACGCGCCGCTGGATGGTTTCGAAAATACCGGGGAGAAATTCAGACTAAAAGCCCTTTTATACCCGGACAAGCCATTCTCCACCCGGGTCCTGATTGAGCGCGCCAGGGTGTTGCACGGCCTGAAGGTAGTCCCCAACATCGAAGTAAGACGGCTCGTGAGCTCTGGGCGGCGAAGTGTCGCCGTAGCGGAAGGCGTTGAGGTCGAGAGTGGAGCGTCAGTGAAGTTTCCTGCCGACATCTTTGTCTTGAGCGCGGGCGGGTTGGGATCTCCAAAGATACTTCTCAACTCCGTAGGCGAGTGTCCTCCACTCGGGCAATTGCCGATCGGGCGTTTCATCATAGACCATCCGACCGGGTTCGTATTCAAGGCAAGGCTGCGGCAGCGCATGAACTTGAAGCCACTGTTCGGCGAGACGCGAAAAGGACATAAGTTGCGGTACGGCTTTGCACTCAATCCGGACTTGTTGGGTAACGTGCAGTGCCATAACCACATCCTCTACTTGCGTCCGGCCATCTCGATGAAGGACCCCGCTACATACGACTTTCTGAAGAGAAAACTGGTTACACACAGAGGGAAGTCCCTTAGCCCGCTTGATATGGCATATCTGGTGCGGCACGCAGACCTGCTGTTTGATGCGGTTAACTTCAAATTCGGTTTGTCTTATTCGACAAGCTACGTATCGGGATTGGTGTTTGCCGAGCAATTGCCAGACGATGAAAGTCGACTACGTAAACTGGACAAAGGGACGTTCGGCATAAAATGGAGCATCTCGGATAAAGACTGTCGTTCACTGGAGAAGTTTCTTGCCATGTTCTTTGACAACTATGCGGAGCAGTTCGAGAGCTTCAGAATCTTCCCAGGCATGAGTTCGAGGCTGGACAGTGCAGGGCATCATTCGGGCGCATGTCGAATGGCAATGAATGCCTCGGAGGGCGTTGTTGATGCTGACCTGCGGGTGTTTGGGACCGATAACCTGTTTGTAGCCGACGGTTCCGCGCTCGCCTATTCAGGTCATGCGAACACCGGCCTGACCATTGCGGCACTTGCATTGAAGTGCTGTGATGCAGTGTCCGGTGTCTAGGTGAATTGTCAGGAGGCGCGGCTACTGAATCTCGTGTCGGCGCATTGGGAAGAGTATCCATTCGTGATAGCGAAACAGACCAGAATATTTGTAACCGGTGCCACAGGCTTCCTCGGAGGCAGGCTTGTGAAGCGTCTGGTCGAGGAGGGCTATCAAGTGCGGGCCCTGGCGCGCAGGGCATCCAAAGTGGGTGCCCTGCAAAAGTTGGAGGTCGAGATCGCGTTTGGTGATTTGAGTGACGAATCATCGATCGTCGCCGCCATTCAAGGGGTGGATGTTGTCGTACATGCCGCGGCGGGAACAAGCGGTACAGCAGAGGACTCCAAAACGGCAACGATTCAAGGAACACGGAACGTCCTTGAGGCCTGTAAATCGAGCCGGGTGAAAAAGCTCGTCTATATTAGTTCATGCGGTGTCTACGAAGTGGCGGGGTATGCTGAGCACCAGATTGTGACAGAGGACGCTCAGCTCGAGCGCTTTCCTCTACGCCGAGGATATTATTCCGCTGCAAAGTTGCAGGCTGAGGCTCTGGTGACGGAGGCCATGAACCACTATGGCTGCTCGATAGTGGTGCTAAGACCTGGGACACTATATGGACCTGGATCCGAGGTCTACACGAAAATGATAGGCGCCTCCTTGGCAAACCGAATTTTCGTTGTTTTCGGCGATGGAGAAAGCAAGCTACCCCTTATCCATGTGGACAATGCGGTGGACGCTATTGTGGAGTCCATTAGGAACAGCGCGGCAGACAACCAGTTATTCAATGTAGTGGATGATTATACGGTCACGAAGAAACTGTACATTGAAAAGGTTATTAGGCCTTTGTACCCGAAATCGATTGTGATTTATTTTCCGATGTCTTTACTTTTTGCTTTGACCTGGCTTCAGGAAAAAGTCTTCGCGACTCTTGGAAAGCAGCCGCTCCTTGCTGTCTATAGCTTGGTGTCATCGCAGAAACGAATCAGATATAGCGCCTCCAAGATTCGAAACATGATTGGATGGCGCTCGCGTGTGAGCTTTGAACAAGCGGTTGAGCAACTCATCAGATACGGTGGACGCGCATCTGATTCCAAGTAAGGATCGGTAGTGCCATGAGAAAAGTGAACATCTTGTTCATCATGCCTGTAATGGGGATGGGGGGGTCAGAGCGTCTTGTGCACAACCTCGTTCTGAGGCTGGACAGAGATCGATTCAATCCATCGGTGGCTTGGCTTACCGGGGGCGAAGCGCTGCAAGAGTTTGCAGATCTTCGGGTACCTCTGCACTATGTGCCAAAGACTAAACGAGTAGATTTTTCCACGATGCGAAACATCGCGAGAATCATTCGGATGGAGAATATCGATGTCGTCAATGCGCAGCATTTCATGCCGGCAGTTTATTCGTACTATGGCTGCAAAGTTGCCGCCAAGAAGGCCCTGGTTTTTACGGCCCACTCAAGATGGGAAGTCGAGGAGACGTCCTTTAAATGGAGAGTAGCGGGAGGCTTCCTGCTTAGACGGTTTGATACATCGGTGGGGGTGGCGCCGGAGGTTTCCACTGCAATCCAGAATGTATTCAATATGGGAGCACATCAAACAACAACGATAGAGAACGGCGTAGATACTGAACTGTTTGGACGTGAGAAAGATGTTCAAGGTCTGAGAGACAGCCTGGGTCTATCCGACCGCGATATCGTCATTGGGATTGTTGCGAACTTGAAGGCGGTGAAGAACCATAAGTTTCTTCTGCAGGCCTTTAATGAAGTTGCAGCGGAGATCAAGAACGCCAAGCTTCTGCTGGTAGGACAAGGATTTGCGGGGGAATCAGACAATACTGAGGATGATCTTCGCCAATTCGTCAACAATCACCGTCTGGCCGAGAGAGTATTGTTCCTCGGTTATCGAACGGATATTCCTGAGCTTCTGCAGGTAATGAATGTCTTCTGCCTTACTTCACTGAGAGAAGGTCTGCCGATTGGCCTTGTCGAAGCGATGGTAACAGGGTTGCCTGTGATCGGAACGAATGTTGAAGGTATCCGAGACGTGATCACGTCGGACGTGGATGGCATCCTGGTGGAACTCGGCGACGTTACGGCACTGAAGGACGCCCTGACTCGCCTGGTTAGAGACCTGCGATGGAGAGCTGAGCTGGGCTACGCCGCGCGTAAAAAGGCAGTGGAGAAGTATTCACTTCAGCGATGCGTTCGAGAGTACGAGCAATTGTTCTCGTCGCTGGCCGAGGCTTCCGCAGCACGCTGAGCCAGGAAACCGTCGCTATGGGAGCACTTTTGGATGCTCGTATAGACGAGCAGGAGAGGCGGCGACGGCGAGGCGGTACTGTTGACGATGTACGTTGTTCGGAGCAGCAGAAACAGTACCGTGATCAGCTACAAGCGGTGGGGCTGACTCCTCGCACCTCGATTATTGGTCACCCACAAAAAATATGGGCCGGCGCCTAGTCCAGTCAGGTTAACTTTGATTTGAGATGATGGGTCAGAGAGGTACTCCGGCGCCTGATAGATCTTTGTAGCTGTTGCGTAGTTGGATGAATTGCCGATTTCGATGAGTGATGCGGGGCCGACACGGGTCCTGGAGACCACAAACCCGTCCCACCAGTTGTCTTTGACATATCCAGGCGGTGTGCAGCAGTGATTGATGTCGAACTGCATGTCATACGCACTGCCTTGGGGGCTTATCGTATCGTTGTAATCTATCAGCAGATGGTTGTCGATCCATACTTTGTAGTTGTGTGGTGGGCCTGACGGTAACTTGAGCTCTACCAAATACCATCGTTCCTCCTGCACCGGTCCCTCCGGAAGATCGACATACGTGTCGGCTGAGTCTGTCTGAAGGAACACTCGTGCATACGCAGAGCCGTCCAGGTTACCGATCCAATCGAGAAAAACACTGTTGGTGCCATACGAGGCGAAAATCTTGTGATAGTTGTCTGCCCAGATTCCGCTTGCAACCTTGAATCGCAGATAAGCGCGGAAGTAAAGATCGCCACCGATGGTTAATTTGGAGTTGTATGAAATGTTGGTGTGGTTTGTAATTGTGGCTCCTGCATGGTGAGACAACGCTGATTGTGACCCCATCAGTTTTACGTCAATGACATAGGAAAATGCTTCGCCACCTTCCCATCCGTCAGCCGCGTAGCTTGCTCCCTCAAAGCCAGACGCGTTCGGATTATTAGCGAGAAGCGGATCCCAGTTTGATCGGTCCTCTTGGACCATGGACGTTCCGGAAATGGTTAGCGTTTGTCCCGTTTGCACTGTCCCCGAAACGCTGGTGATCGTAGGAGGGATAACTGGCGCAGCCGTCAAACTGCCGCCGTCACCACCGCTGCCACATGCGACCAACAGGACGGCAAGCGCCGCGGGCAACAGAATGGTTGAATAATGGCGACGCCGGGCGGGTTCGCTGCACGCCAGGCCGCGAGGGGGCTGTCCAAGTGCCAATTTCTTTCTCCCTTTGAGATTACCTTCTGCGCGACTTTTTTTTGCTCGCATTCGATCTGCGCTCGCTGCGAGCGAGCTTTTAGTGGGGCCTATCATACTCCGTAATATGGCCTTATTGACAAGGCAGTAGGTTTATGTCGCGGACCGAGGGCGCCAAGACGGCTCCCAGACCTGGGAGGCGAAATTGCGGGAATGCGAACTGTGGAACTGTGGGTACAGTCCTTGGTGCGGCCAATGGAATTCAGGCGCAATCGTTAAACACAATCAAGAAACCCGCCGAAGCGGGTTTGGGTAGGCCATAACGCGACATCCGCATGCGCACTAATGTGCCGCCCAACGGCTACTCCTAAGTTGAAGGATTTGATTCATCGGTTACGCGCCTGATCGCTCATGCCGTCAAGAAGCGTTACTCATGCAATGAACGGCAGGTTCTTTCCCTCGCAAATTTTTCAATGTCAGTTGAATCAGACGGCACGCCTTTATTGGACTCTGAGATTTGTGGGCGCCGGTACGCTGGACGACGACGGTGGTTGATCCGCCACAACCAGATTGTCAATCCATAAATCCTGTGCGATGGGAGAGCCGTCACCGATGTAGGGAGCGAGAAGGAATTGGTTGAATTTTTGCGTCGCAAATTGCGCCGTCCGCAAATAGGCGTTCGACCGATTGACCACGAGCGCACCGTCCACCCATAGCTTGATAATTCCATCAGCTTGGGGTATTCCGCCAGCGATGGAGTTCATTGCTACATAGACTTCAACACGGTGCCATGTGTTGTTCACGAAATTTGCGGAGGGAGAATCCCAGAGCGTGGCATTCGAATAGGTGCCATCGCCATTCGAATAGTGACCGGAACTTGCGTTCTGGGATCCGTTGCCGCCTCCTATTGCATGGGGCGTAGTGGTTCCCAGCAGATTGACACCTAATTGCCCAGTGTTGATTCGCTTTCCATCCGTTGCCGCTAACCTTGGAGTAAAAAGGGCCGGCTCAATCAAAAATTCAAGATTACACCACGCCGGGCCTACATACTCGTCATCCGCATCCGTCAGCAGATAGATCATGTGCGGATGATAGGACTGGCCCGACCCCCGCCACGTCACTGCCGCGGAACCCAGCTTTATCCAGAAACTCACATAAACGGTGGGAGAAGCGGTGAACAGGTGCCGTCCGGGCGCGCCGCCTGCACATTTTGTCCCTCCCTGAACCCAACGACAATTGAACGAGGCGGTGCTGCCCGGGATGTGGTTTGCAGAATCCACCGTGCCGCCTGACGTGTCATACCAACCTCGTGCGGCAAAGTTCGTGTAGTCGAAATTCTCGGTAAAGAATATGGTCTGGGCGCTGCCCGCAGTCGTCGGAAGCCCCGCCAAGACAGTGGCCGTGAGCAAAGAAGCACCTAGAAGAAGTTGACGCGGCAAAACGGACCTATCCATGGCGGAAATCCTAAATGTGTGCGCGGGTCCGCGCTTCGAGGGTGAGGGGGGTATCCCAGTCTACTGCACCTGCAAGTTCTGAGGATTAGGATAGCTGCCAGGGGCAACAAAGTCGTAGGCCGGACTCCGCTCTCCCCGATTATTGGTCACCCACAGGTAATGCGGGCCCGAACCCAATCCACTCAGATTGACTTTGATACGAACTGACGTATCTGAGAGGTACTCCGGCGCCTGATAGACTTTTGTAGCTGTTGCGTAATTGGGTGAATTGCCGATCTCGATCAGTGATGCGGGGCCCACACGAGTCTTTGAAACCACAAAGCCGTCCCACCAGTTGTCTTTGCTATAACCAGACGTTGTGCAGCAGTGATTGATGTCGAACTGCATGTCCCATGCTGTGCCCTGGGGACTTCTTGTATCGTTAAAATCCATTATTAGTTGGTTGTCGATCCATGCCCTGTAATTGTGCGGCGACCCTGACGGTAACTTGAGTTCTACCAAATACCATCTATTTTCTTGGATTGCCCCACCCGGGATTGACGCGTAGTGGTTTGAGTTCGTTATTATCGCAACCTGTGTAAATGGCCCTCCCCCGTTACCAATCCAGTCAAGGAATGCACCGTTAGGGGCATAGCTAGCAAAAATTTTCTGATAATTGTCTGCCCAGATTCCGTTTGCAACCTTGAATCGCAGATAAGCACGGAAGTAAAGATCGCCACCGATGGTTAATTTGGAGTTGTATGAAATGTTGGTGTGCTGGTTGATTTGATCCGCGGCGCCGCTATGGCGAGACCGCACTGATTTTGATCCCATCAATTTTACGTCCGTGACATAGGAGAATGACGAGCCACCTTCCCAGCCATCAGCCGTGAAGCTTGTTCCCTCAAAGCCAGAAGCATTTTGAGAATTTGCGAGAAACGGATCCCAGTTCGATCGGTCTTCTTGCACCATGGACGTCCCGGTGATGGTCAGGATCTGTCCGGTCTGCGCCGATCCCGAAACACTGGTGATCGTCGGAGTGGCGCCAAACGCCAGGCCTGGTAGACACGCAAGTCCAAACAGGCATCGCCAGAATAAACACGAGATTCTCATAACTGCCCTCATTAAGTGGTGCCAGACAATTCTCTCAGGGGATATCTTTGAACACTTCATTCGAAAAAACGCTCGAATCGCTCGATGTGTTATAGGCCGTCGCCGTGAAATAGTATCGGGTGTTGTGCTTGAGTGAAGTGACCACGAAGGTCGTAACATTGCCCGCATCCAGCACTTGCGAATACAGTCCAGGTACGGTGCCATAATACACGCGGTATCCGGCGAGATTTGGCTCATTCACCGCGTCCCAGACAAGGACGGCGGACCCCGAGCTCGCTGGCCCCGTATCCCCTGCGCCGCCACCGCCACAAGCACTCAAAGTAATGCTGGCCGTTGCCCACAGCAGCAGAACACCTGCACGGCGGGACGAATCGCGGTTTGAATTCGAATCTGGTGCGCTGTGTATGTATCCCATTGTCCTTACTCCGCGAACGCATGTGCCGTATCAACGGCTCCGCCGCAAAGTTGCACTGGCGCCAACATTGCGCCCGCAGCCAGGAACTTGAAAGCAAAGCTGCTTTTCCGAAAACTATACGTGGTTTTTTCATCCTTTGGTGGCCGAAGACCTATGAGTCCAGCCAGGCTGGCAGCAGCCTTCACGTCACGCCTCATCCCCGGTTTCCCCGATTGATTGGCGTATTGCATCTCAATAGTCCGTCGCATGATTTGATCAGGGAATGTCCTTGAAAACCTCGTTGGAGAAAGCACTTTCGCTGTTCGAAGTGTCATAAGCCGTCGCCGAGAAATAGTAACGGGTCCCGCTAGTGAGTCCGGTTATCGTATAAGTGGCGACATTGCCGACGTTCAGCCCTTGGCCTTTCGACTGGAGATAGGTTCCCGGGGAGGTTCCGTAGTAAATGCGGTAGCCACCCAGATTTGTGGCTGTTACGGTATCCCAGGTGAGGACAGTAGCGGTGCTGGGGGCTGAGGTGGTAGCGCTTGCCATTGTCGATGCGATCGAGGCATTGGCCGCCGCGTCGATAGCCTGGACGGTGTAGGAGTATGTCGTGGAAGCACTCAGTCCCGTATTCTGATAGGTCGTGACGTTGCCCAAAGTGGAGAGCAGCGTGCCGCCGCGGTAGATTCGATAGCCTGTGACTGCAACGTTGTCGGTAGAGGCGGACCAACTGAGGTTGATCCGGGAGGCGGAGACGGCGTTCGCTGTAAGGCTCGTAGGGGTCGTGGGGGCGGTGGTGTCAGCCGCGGCCAAGGTGGTCGCAGAGACGATACTCGACCACACACTCAGATTGCCCGCCGCGTCCGTCGCGCGCACCCGATATCTGTAGTTCGTGGCCGCACTGAGGCCAGTGTTGCTGAAAGTCGTGCCCGTGGGCGTCGCAATTTGGGCGAAATTCGTGCAGTTCGCGCCCAGGCAGCGCTCCACCTGGTAGCCGGTGACCACCACGTTATCGGTAGAGGCACTCCATGCGAGATTGATCTGGCTGACGCCCGCTGCCGTCGCGCTGACACCCGCAGGCGCGCTCGGCGCCGTCGTATCCGGAGTCGGCGCGCCGCCGACTGGCGTAGTCATGTTGGTCTGGATCTCGGCGGCACTCAGCGCACGGTTGTAAATACGTACCTCGTCGATGCGGCCGGCAAAATACTCGTTCGGGTAACTGCTCCCGCCGATCTGCAGCGTCCCGGTGGAGGGCACCAGCGGCGTGGTCTGCACTTGGCTCGCCACCTGCACCCCGTTTGCGAATAACCGCACCGAAGCCCCGTCGAAGGTTGCAGCAAGATGTGTCCATGTGTTCACTGCCAGCACCGACGGGCCGATGGTGCTCTGGAAGCCTGCAATCCAAGTGCCCCCAAACGCGGGTCGATTACCCACGCTGGAGGAGGCCATCAGGAAGTAGTCATCCGGATTCTTGGCGATTAACGAACGCCAACCAATCGGGGTCGCGGTCGGGTGCACCCATGCTTCGAGCGTCATGCCGGCCGTAAACTGCAGCGAATCTGCGTTCGGAACCGTCACCTGTGAGTTGGTGCCGTTGAAGGCGAGTGCGTTGCCGAATCTGCCGGATGTGCTCCAGACTGCCCCGCCGATTATGCCGGTGTTGCCGTTGCCCGAGATATCGGTCACCGCGGTTCCTGATCCTTCGTCAAAGGCGTAGGCCGCCACCAGTCCTGCATTTGCTGCCAGCGGCGCTGCGCTCGCCTCAATCGGTGGCGGAATCACGGTTGTCGAAGCCGCTTCTAACGCTTGCATATTCATCTTCGAATCTCGGGAGGTGGCGGTGTCGGATCCATCCGGTCCTCCGCTACCGCAACCACCGAGGCCAAGAAGAGTGAACAGCCCGGCAACAACCATCCGAAACGTAACTCGTGATCTGACTAGCTGGCGATCCGACATTTAATAACCTCAGAGATGAACAACTACGCGATGCTTGGGGTGGTGGGAGACGTGCGTCCGCCAGCGCGAGAACGCATCAATTCGCAGGGGAATATGCGCGATATCGATACTTCATATCGAGCCAAACTTCTGGTCACACCTTCGCGCGATTGCTCGTGAAGGTTTCCTTTGATAACTTGCCGGCTTCAACACCCACGGCAAGAAGACCACGGCAAGAAGAACTGGCTTCGCGCGGCCAAGCCTGGATGTGCATCACGCGTAAGTGGCGAGCAATTGGCTCCGTATAAGGAAGCGGATGACGGAAAAATCCACCAAGAGTCTGGTATCGAGATCCGGCACCAGAACGTGCCGGCTGTGATGTGCACACCTTGTCTCCATGAAGAGACAAGCTGCGTTGGACTATCCACCAGCACGAACTGCCAAGGGAGTCAGGGTCAATCACTGGTGTTGCGTTCTAGGTGAAGTATCGGAAGGACTTTCTGATGCAAATGCAAGGTTGTCATGTACTTGAGCCCCGAATGTTTTGCGCAATCGTCGATTGCGTTGAGTCTGATGCGCGATGCTCTTTCTTGTAATTCACACGATTTCTTTCCTGCATCCTGGATATAGCGATTTGCGTGCCGGCGGCGTCGATGACGAGTAATCAGATAGGGGCGAAGAAGTGGTTCATGCGCATTCGCATGGAGGATCGGGGCACTGCGACAAGCAAGGGTGAGAGTGCCCCGGCGGCGACAGCAGAAGAAGCTGCGCAATGTGAAGTCGGAAAATCCAGAGGTCGAACAGAGTCCGACTTTAGTTCGCGAACCCGGTGGCAGATGGGGGCAGGGGGGCGTAATGCAGAGTGTCTGGAAGGTGAGGTTTGTACCTGTCGCTGCGTGTTGTGTCGCCGTGACGCGACAAGAATTCTGTTCCGTTCTCCTGCGCACTATTGAAAAGGCTGTCTCCGATAGTAGACACGGAAGAGTGACTTTATTGGGAACCAACGCGATCAGAAGTAGCAAAAAACAAAAGGTCACCCGATGAGAATGCATGAAGATCGCATGAAATACTCGTGTCACCGTATAAGCAAAACGGGCAAACATTCTTGACAGCCCCAATGCGGATGGGTGCTAAGGAAGCCTGAAGGGGCAGAGTTAATGGACGGTCCATCGTCATTCAGAATGTTGTAAATGTGCGGCGGCTACTGACGCATCTGCATTCGATTCTGTACAGAAGTGGTCGCGCAAATCTGAACAGCGCTATAAGTGGGAACTCCGGGTATAAAGCCGGACCGAAGGCGGTCTAGCGAAAAGGAGTTTTTGATGGTGAAGAAGAAGGCATCGGGGCGGCGCACCCGGCGCACCCACAATCCGGCATTCAAGGCGCAAGTGGCCCTGGCCGCCTTGCGGGAAGACCGCACGCTGGCCCAGTTGTGCGAGCAGTTCGAGCTGCATCCGAACCAGATCACCGAATGGAAGCGGCAGTTGCTTGAGCGCGCTGCCGAGGTCTTTGGCACCGGCGCCGGAGTCGAACCGGTGAACCTCGCGCCGCTGCACGCCAAGATCGGCCAATTGGCGTTGGAGAATGATTTTTTAGAACGCGCGCTCACCAAAGCGGGATTGCTGAGCGCAAAACCATGATTGACCACTCCCATGGTCTTCCCATCACGCGCTAGGCCGGGTTGCTGGGCATGAGCCGAGACTCGGTGTACTACCGCCCCGGCCCGTCAGCGCGGCCGATCTGGCGCTCATGCGCAAGCTCGACGAGTCGCACCTGGAGCATCCCTTCATGGGCGCACGGATGCTGCGCGACCAATTGGCGCGCCAAGGCATCCATGCGGGACGGCGTCACATCCGAACGCTCATGCTCAAAATGGGCATTGAGGCGCTGGCACCCCAGCCGGGCACCAGCCAGGCCGCGCCCGGCCACAAGATCTACCCGTATCTGCTGCGCAAGCTCGCGATTATTGATCTTTCCTAAATACATGACAACCGTTTGTACATTCATGCGTTACATTTCCATTGGGTTGATTGGAGATGATTGGCATGGTGAAGAAGCGGTTGGACGAAGCAACGAAGAAGCGACTGCG
>Ga0163153_10000518_pt1 | contig 68398 bp, 72 predicted proteins | sample OliLakLV19MP6IB1_FD_148629 | JGI IMG/M metagenome (GOLD analysis project Ga0163153, IMG submission 148629) | Freshwater microbial mat bacterial communities from Lake Vanda, McMurdo Dry Valleys, Antarctica - Oligotrophic Lake LV.19.MP6.IB-1 | ecosystem: Environmental > Aquatic > Freshwater >... | reverse complement strand
AAGAGGATATAAAGAGACAGAAGGAATTAAAGAATAGAATTGTTTTTGGATTTTTAATCAATTTTTTTGTATAATAATATATATGACAAAGGAAACTTCAATTTTGGGTTTATTTCAAAAATTATTCCATAATTTCAATGCTCGCTCGATGAAAGATGCGACTATTGCCTTCAAGAAGCATTTAGACGATGGGGGAAAAATGTTGCTCGCGATGGGTGGAGCCATGTCCTCGGCGCAACTCGGGGTAACATTGGCGCCGATGATTCGGGAGAAAAAAATTCACGCTATTTCTTGTACTGGCGCAAACCTAGAAGAATCCGTTTTTCGATTGGTGGCTCACGACAGCTATAAGGATTATCCGGACTACCGATATTTTACAAAAGAAGATGATGAGAAAATTTTAAAAAGAGGGGAGCGTCGAGTAACAGACACCTCAATCCCCGAAGAAGAAGCATTTCGTGTAGTGGAGCCAATTATTTTAAAAAGATGGAAAGAAGCCGAAGCGAAAGGGGAGAGATATTTCCCGCATGAATATTTTTATCAGATTTTATTATCTTCAGAATTGAAGGGTAAGTACGAGGGAGACCCAAGTGCTTGCTGGCTACTCGAAGCAGCAAAGAACAATCTAGTTATCGTGGTGCCAGGCTGGGAAGACTCTACTTTGGGGAATATTTTTGCTGGATACTGTAAGGAGGGAGAGGTAAATCCGAATGTAATGAAAACGGGTGTGGAGTATATGATGTATTTGTATGACCAATACCAAGAACTCTCCAAAGCAGGCCCTGGGCTTGGGTTTTTCCAAATTGGCGGTGGTATTTCAGGAGACTTTCCAATATGCGTAGTGCCCTCTATAAAATATGATTTAAAGAAACCAGTACGACCTTGGGGATATTTCTGCCAGATTTCAGACAGCACCACTTCCTATGGCTCGTATTCTGGCGCCACTCCCAACGAAAAAATAACTTGGGACAAACTTACCAAAGATACCCCCATGTTCGTCATCGAGTCCGACGCGACCATCGTCGCCCCACTTATCTTTGAAGCTGTATTGGATAGGTATACAATTACTGAGAAATAGTGTATAATTAGATTATTATTAATAATTAAGAAATAAAATGCATCGTGTTTTAATGGACAGTACGCGACGTGATTTTGTAAAATCATATGGCAGAATTAAAAGCTTTGTGTATGAAGTGTAGAACAAATAAGAAACCAACGATGCAGATGATGCTGAACCCTGTTGTGACTAAGAATGAAAAAAATAGGTATTCAGCTAAGGGTACTTGCGCGCAATGTAGTGGAAATATGTTCAAGTTTATGTCTGAAGCGGACGCTAAGACAATGATGTAATCCAAAATCATATGATTACAAAAGAACTTCTAGATTTCATTGGGGTTGAAAAGAAAAATGGAAAGACGGACGAACAGATAAAAGAAGTTCTTGTAAAAAATGGCTGGCTGGCCTCTGATGTAGAAGAGGCTTTTCGTCATGTAAAGCTGGCGGTTGATAGTATCCCTCCACCGGTTGCACCTGCCCCAATTTCTCAAATATCTACTTCGGGGAAGGAGGCTGTAATGCCGAAAAACAGTCATAAAGGATTACTGATTTCTATCATTGTAATTTTAGTTCTTTTAGCTGGTGGTGCTTCGGCTTATTTTTTCAGAGATAATTTAAAAACTTTACCTTTAATAAAAAATTTCTTTCCACAAACTGATGTGGCAGTAGTGCCTGCGGACAATCAAACAATACCAGTAGATAATACGACCCCAATACCACTGACAGATAACCAAATTGTACCTGTAGATAACACACCAAACCAAAATAATACTGCTGCATCTTCTGGGCCAATAACTGTTAGTGGATTTGTAAATAGAAATGAAATTGCTGGAAAAAATTTATACGCTCTTACTATTCATGGACAGTCTACGGTAGCAGTCAATGGAAGCTTTTCTATTAAGGTTTCTGGAGCGAGCCCACAGCTAGTAGCTCTCATTGATGATGCGGAAAGAAGTCGTGGTATGGGAACTTTTTTCCCACTCGATAAAAATGTGACAATAGATTTAGATTCGACCGTTCTTCTAATCTTCCTTCCTCTACCAAGCTCTGCAGATAAAAATGTTACATTCGCACAAATTTTACAATATGCCAGAACTTTGGAGTGTTTTGCCCCAGCTCGGTCTTTTGTGAAGGGCAAGCTTCTAGATGTTTCATACGACTTTAACGATAGAAGTATTTTAAAAGATGAACAACATATGACTTTAGTAGAAAATTGTGTTACAGAGATTCGCGCTAAAACACAATAGAAATATAAAACACCCTAAGTAAAATAAGAGCTTTTTCTTGCTTGACTTAGGCACTTGCTTCCTATATACTTCTCACTAAGGCGTCTGTCCTTGTATGGATAAGGCGTTTTTATTTACATAACTTCTTTGACAAAAGAATAGGTTTTGAGAACAAGTGCCCGCCGTCGCTAAAGCTATGGCAGGGCAAGCAAGCTTGTTTGTTTTTTTGAGTAAGTATAAATAATTTTTAGAGCAACGATTGAACTCTAACGAATAACAAAAATGCTTTTATTGTAAAACTAATAAGTGTCGGAGACACTGAGGCGTTCGCGCCGAATGTGTCGAAGATCCTGAGGAGTGTAACGACGAAGGGCTGTTTTTTGTTTTGTTTCGTTTCTACCCCCTTTAATGGGGAATAACTTTTAGTTAGAGTTTGATCCTAGCTCAGGATGAACGCTGGCGGCGTGGATAAGGCATGCAAGTCGAACGAATTAGTCCAATGAAAATATGAGAGACTTGAAAGTAGCAATACGATTGAGAATCAAGTAAAGGATTTGGGTTACTAATTAGTGGCGAACGAGGTAGTAATACGCAGGAACTTCCCCCAAAGTCGTGAATAATCCGGAGAAATCCGGACTAATACGCGATGGTCTCGCAAGAGTAAAGTGCAGATTTATTTCTGTTGCGCTTTGGGAAAGGCCTGTGCGGTATCAGCTAGTTGGTAGTGTAATAGACTACCAAGGCTATGACGCCTAGGGGAGCTGAGAGGCTGACCCCCACCGATGGTACTGAGACACGGACCATACACCTACGGGTGGCTGCAGTCGAGAATCTTCCACAATGGACGAAAGTCTGATGGAGCGACGCCGCGTGATTGATGAAGTCCCTCTGGGACGTAAAGATCTTTTATGAGGGAAGAAGTTTATTGACGGTACCTCATGAATAAGAGGCTCCTAATCTCGTGCCAGCAGGAGCGGTAATACGAGAGCCTCGAGCGTTATCCGGAATTATTGGGCGTAAAGGGTGCGTAGGTTGTTTTGTTAGTCTTTTGTTAAATACTTGGGCTTAACCCAAGAAGGGCAAAAGATACGGCAAAACTTGAAAGTGCGAGAGGTGTACGGAACTCATGGTGTAGGGGTAAAATCCGTTGATATCATGGGGAACACCAAATGCGAAGGCAGTACACTGGCGCATATTTGACACTGAAGCACGAAAGCGTGGGTAGCGAATGGGATTAGATACCCCAGTAGTCCACGCCCTAAACGATGATCTCTCGCTATTCGGAGTATCGACCCTCTGAGTGGCTTAGCTAACGCGTTAAGAGATCCGCCTGGGAAGTACGGCCGCAAGGCTAAAACTCAAAGGAATAGACGGGGACTTGCACAAGCAGTGGATTATGTGGTTTAATTCGATGGTAAACGAAGAACCTTACCAGGGTTAGAAATCCTATTGAAAGGTCTAAGAAACTAGATCCCTCGCAAGACTATAGGACAGGTGTTGCATGGCCGTCGTCAGTTCGTGGTTTGAATTGTTCCCTTAAGTGGGGTAACGAACGCAACCCTCGTTGTGTGTTACAAGTGTCACACGAGACTGCCCGCACCTTTGCACAGTAGTGCAAAGTGCTAGTTAATGAGTAGAAAGTTATAAAGTTTTTAGTTTATGCATTTTGTATTTACTTTTTACTTTCAACTTTTCACTTTATAACTTGCACCTTTGTTCACTAGTGAATAAAGGTGCGGGAGGAAGGAGAGGATGACGCCAGGTCAGCATGACCCTTGATACCCTGGGCTACACACATAATACAATGGCCGTTACAACGCGCAGCGACGAGGCGACTCTGAGCTAATCGTCCAAAAGCGGCCCTAGTTCGGATTGGAGTCTGCAACTCGACTCCATGAAGTTGGAATTGCTAGTAATCACAGGTCAGCTAAACTGTGGTGAATACGTTCTCAAGTCTTGTACTCACCGCCCGTCAAGTCAAGGGAGCCGGGAGTACCCGAAGTACCCATTTATTGGGTCCTAAGGTAAGCTCGGTGACAGGGACTAAGTCGTAACAAGGCACGGCTAGCGGAAGCTGGTCGTGGAATAATTCAATGAAAAAACCGTCGTGCTATGCACTCCGAGTTATAAAGTTGAAAGTTATAAAGTTGTTAGTAGATTTTTAATTTACTTTTGACTTTATGAACTTTAAAAACTTTTTACTTGCGCAAAGCGCGGCTTATTGAGTCGGTATTGTACGCCTCAATTGAGCGTGCAATGGACAATAATTCAATGTCCTAAAAAGAATTTGACACGTCCCGATTAAAAATCGTGGATCCCGAAAGCGAAAGCTGAGGGAAGGCAAAGACCCGAGGTTATAGCCTCCGTCGCGTAAAGCTATGGAGGCCGAAGGAAACGAAACAAAACAAAGAACAGAGCCGATTTGGAAAATCGCGCTTCCCGGCCCGAAAGGCGTCGGGACAAATATCTAAAAAACAAAAAGCACCTCGCACAAGCGGGGTATTTTTTGTTATAATTCAATGATGCGACGAATCGGAGTATTGCGTGGTGGAGTGGGGGAGCATTACGACTCTTCTTTGTTTCATGGTGGCAACATAATTAATTTTCTCAAGAAAAACCTAACGGATAAATATAAAACCATTGATATCTTGGTAGACAAAGAAGGCGTGTGGCACATACACGGCATGCCTGTCTTGCCACACTCTTTGATGCATAGAGTAGATGCAGTTTGGGATACAGCAGGTGGTACTCAATCTGGGGTTTTTAAAACTATGTCTATTCCACACATCGGAGTATCGCCATTTTTTTCTGCACTCGTTAAGAACAAAATTCTTTTGCGAGACTATATGAAAAGCCTAGGGGTAAATATGCCGAAGGCCATCGTCTTACCACTTTATCAAGAAGATTTCGATGGACCACTGGATAAATATGCTATTAAAAAAGCAAAAGAAGTTCACGCAAAATTTGGAGCCCCGTGGGTGGTCAGGTCTTTTACGCCCGATGTGAGTATGGGTGTGCATGTGGCGAAAACTTTTGGCGAACTAGTCAGCTCTATAGAAGACGGAGTTAGACACCAAAAAAGTATTTTGGTGGAAGAGCTCATCATGGGTAAAGTCGGTTCAGTGCATTCGGTCAATGGTTTTAGGAGTGAGAATATTTACGCTTTTCCTCCCACGGCCTCTTTGGGCAACTTTACAGTATCTGAAAAAGAAAAAATAAATAATTTGGCAAAAAGTTTACACGAGCATCTGGATGTAAAAGCCTACCTCAAGTCTGATTTTGTCCTGCATCCAAGTAAGGGAATTTATATTTTAAATTTTGATTTTTTACCAGATCTACGCGAGGACTCACACCTCCAGAATTCCTGTGAGTCTGTCGGCGCAAAAATGAACCACGTGGTTGAACAGATGCTAGAGAATGTTACAAGATAGATTTATGAAAGCCCAACACATAGCTATAATAATAATTGTAATTTCAATCCTGATTCTAGGGTTTAATAAAATTAATTCAAACAAAAAGGTTGAAGACAAAAGCCCTGCTAGTGTGGTGATATCTGTCGACGACGATGGTTTCACTCCTAGCGAAATTACTATACCAGTCGGCACTACCGTTACTTTTAAAAATATTGGGACAGTGGGCCACTGGCCTGCTTCAGACGCACACCCCATACATACTATTTACCCAGAATTTGACCCAAACATAGACATAGAACCAGGGGCAGAATGGAGTTTTGTTTTTGATAAAGTGGGGAATTGGAAATTTCATGATCACTCAAGCTCTTCTCGTCGTGGCTTTGTGAACGTTATAAATACAGACGGTTCATCAGTTGTCGGCTTAGCAGAAAATTCTACCTTTGACTCCAAATGTTTGGAGAATGGAACAGATTTTAGTTGTTATGAAGAGTATTACAACAAACTGACGGTAGAGAAAGGAATTACCGCCAGTTTTGATGATTTAAAGAAAAGGTATGCTGAAAATGCATATGTTCGTTCGCAGTGTCACCCTCTTACACATGTACTTGGGAATAAAGCGGTAGTGTTGTATCCAAAAGTTTCAGAAGCTTTTAATCATGGGGATAGTTTTTGTTGGTCTGGGTACTATCACGGAGTGATGGAAGGCATAGTAGGGAATATTGGAAAAGATAAAGTGATAGATCAATTGAATAGCATTTGTTCCGACATAGCTGGTAAAGCCGAATATAGTTTTGGTTATTACAATTGCGTGCATGGTTTGGGGCATGGCTTGATGGCTATCAGCGACAATGAATTGTTTAAGTCTCTTGATATTTGCAATACACTAAATGGAGAGTGGGAAAAAACTTCTTGCTACGGCGGAGCATTTATGGAAAATGTCATTGCCGACGGTAAGGGACATGTTACAAATTTTTTGAAACCAAGCGAACCGCTATATCCATGTAGTGCGGTGGTAGATACATACAAAGGGTCCTGCTATTTGATGCAGACTTCTTATATGTTGAAAGTTACGAATAATAATTTTTCAAAAGTTTTTGCTTTATGTCGCACAGCGGACAAGGGGTATGAAAATATTTGTTTCCAAAGCCTCGGGCGAGATGCATCAGGGCAGAGTTTGAGTAATGCAGAAAAAACAAAAGCGACTTGTGATTTGGGTGCGGATTATAACGAAAAATCAAATTGCATCGTGGGTGCAGTCAAAGATTTTATTTCTTATTACCATTCCGACAAAGAAGCGAAAAACTTATGCTCTATCTTATCACTCGAATTAAATAAAATTTGCACAAACACAGCCGTCTCGTATTATAAATCTTTTTAATTTACAAAAAAGTTACTTTTTGCTAAAGTCATTTAACTAGGGCCTGTAGTATAGTAGTAACACGCGTCCATGGCATGGACGAGTCGGGAGTGCGATTCTCCCCAGGTCCACAAAAACAGGACATTTAACGGGCTGTAGTATACCGGTAGTACGCGACCATGGGGTGGTTGTAGACTGGGTTCGATTCCCAGCAGCCCGAATTAAATTTGTGCTATAATTATTTTTAGTTCAGATTATTTTTATCTGTAGCGGGTGGTCGCACTCACATAGGCACATATGTTGGAGTTTCGCCATCACCCGCTTCAAGTGAAAATAATTTTAAACCCCGTCGCCAACAAGCGACGGGGTTTTGTTTTTTGTGTATACCCTTCATAAATTTTTATAAATAAAAAATTTCTTCAGGATCCTCAATTTTCTAATTCGCTATGCGAAAAGAAAATTGGGAGTTATCCCCCACACTTACTTTTTTATTATTCTGATTTTTCAATAGTAACAATAATTACCTTTTTTATTTCAACTAAAATCTATTTGTCTGGAAATTCCCTAGCAGAACAAAAAATCTATGAAAAAGTAAGTGTGGGGGTTATCCACAGTTTTATTATAAAAAGTATTGTATTGCATGTTGATATGCGAGATAATTAAAGAGTGTAAGGCAATAAAAATCCTAGGTCGTTTTATTGCAAACTAAACCCGCACACTTATTTTTAAAAAATAAGTGTGCGGGTAGAATTAATAACTTAATTTAAAAAATATTATGGCAGCAAAAAAGAAAGTAGCAAAGAAAGTAGCAAAGAAAGGAAAGAAGCGAGCGTAGTCTTTCGCTACTCTCAAGATCACGATTTCATATCGAGATTTAAGAAAAAATCCCGCCACGGCGGGATTTTTTTGTTTTCATGCTAATATATATCCATGAGTTTGTTTAATAAAATGTTCGGCAACTTCAGCTCCAAGTTCATATCGGATTCTAAGGGGGTGGTGGCTAAAATAGACGCTTTTGAAGCAGATACTTCGAAGTTGGCAGATGCTGATTTTTTAAAGAAAACCCAAGAATTTAAAGACCGATTGGCAAAAGGCCTACCAGAGGACAGGAAGGCGATGCTAAACGATATCTTGCCCGAGGCGTTTGCCTTAGTTCGCGAGGCCGCCAAAAGAAACCTGGGCGAGAGGCATTATGAAGTGCAATTACTCGGTGGTCTTGCCCTACACCAAGGTAAAATTGCAGAAATGAAAACAGGTGAAGGTAAAACCCTAGTGGCCACCTTACCGCTTTATTTAAATGCGCTCACCGGAGAAGGCGCACACCTCATAACCGTGAACGACTACTTGGCGCGACTGGGTGCAGTCTTGATGGGGCAAGTATATAATTTTTTAGGACTATCAGTAGGAGTCATCAACTCGCAAAATGTTTCATATCTTTATGACCCAAAGCATAAAGAGGAGGACGAAGAACGTGATCGAGTAGGGGAGTTTAAAATAATTTATGATTTTCTAAAACCATGTAGCCGTCGTGAAGCCTATGCCGCCGACATTACCTATGGCACAAACCACGAATATGGTTTCGATTATTTGCGAGACAATTTGGCTGTAAGCTTAGACAACTTGGTGCAACGAGGCCACAATTTTGCAATCGTCGACGAAGTAGACTCTATATTGATAGACGAGGCGCGCACCCCACTTATTATTTCGTCTGCTTCTTCAGATTCAGAAGATTTTTATACCAAATTTAATCAAATAGCCAAGCAACTTAAAAGAGATACAGACTATGCTGTAGATGAGAAATTGCGGGCCATATCTCTGACCGACGAGGGCATAACCAAAGCTGAAAATCTTCTCGGCGTAGACAATATATATACAGAAAAGGGTATAAAAAATGTGCACCATCTAGAAACAGCAGTCAAAGCTCAAGCTATTTTTGAACGCGACAAGGACTACGTCGTAAAAGAAGGAGAAGTCATTATTGTAGACCCATTCACTGGCAGGCTTCAGCCCGGCCGACGCTGGAGCGAAGGTATCCACCAAGCGATTGAGGCCAAAGAGGGAGTAAAAATTGAAAACGAAACTAGGTCTTCGGGCTCGATTACTTTTCAAAACTTCTTCAGATTTTATAAAAAACTCTCGGGCATGACGGGTACAGCCGACACTTCGGCCGAAGAGTTTTTGAAAGTTTATGGACTCGATGTCATAGTCATCCCTACCAATCGTCCCATCGTGCGTCTCGACCACTCGGATGTAATTTTTCAAACCGAGAAAGGTAAATTTCAAGCGATTGCTAAAAAAATAAAAGAACTCAATGAGCAAGGCCAGCCCGTGTTGATTGGTACCATTTCGATTGAAAAAAACGAGCTTCTCTCTGTTTATTTGCGCCAAGAAGGAGTGAACCACACAATATTAAACGCCAAGAACCACGAAAAAGAAGGAGAGATTATTGCTCAAGCTGGAAAATTTGGAATGGTCACTATCGCCACAAACATGGCTGGGCGTGGAATCGACATCAAACTAGGAGGCAACCCTCACACCACTGAAGAATATGAAAAAGTAAAAAACGCTGGCGGGCTTTTTGTGCTCGGTACTGAGAGGCACGAAGCCAGAAGAATCGACAACCAGCTACGAGGGCGAGCCGGCCGACAAGGCGACCCTGGGGCAACGCAATTTTTCGTGTCGCTCGAAGACGATTTGATGCGGGTATTCGGTGCGGAGAAAATAAAAACAATGATGGGGCGTTTTGGTATACCCGAAGACCAGCCGATTGAAAACCGTTTCATTGGTAAGTCTCTTGAGGGTGCACAAGCCAAGATAGAAGGTTTTCATTTTGATGCTCGTAAGCACACTCTGTCATACGACGATGTGATGAACCATCAACGAAAAATTATTTACGAAAGAAGACAAAAAATGTTGCGCGCAGACAGGGAGAGAATAGATGAATTGCTCGGAAAAATAGCTGAAGGCAAAGATGGGGTGGGGGCAACAATAAAAGAGAAAAAAGAAAAATTGGGAGAAGAAGCTTTTTATGAGACGGTGCGTAGAATCGCACTTTATACCAACGACGCACTTTGGATGGAACATTTAGAAGCGATGGATTACTTGCGTAGTTCGGTGAATCTGCGGGCCTATGGCCAGCGTGAACCAATCGTCGAGTATAAAAAAGAAGGACTTTTCATGTTTAAAGAAATGGAGGAAGCTTTTCGTGGGCAAGTTTTTTCTTTAATTAGCAACATCAATGCCGAAGAAGCCATGCGAAGCCAGAAGGAAGAAAGCGCATCACCTAAGCAGACCCTAGTAACCAGTCACGCCGAAACCAAGGGTTCGGCAAGTATTGCGAGCGCACAAAGTGAAGATGGAAGCGGAATTGGCCGAAACGATCCATGCCCCTGTGGGGCGATTAACCCAGCAACTGGCATAGTCTTTAAATACAAAAAGTGTGGTTTAATCAACGCTCCGCAACATCGAAAATCGTTAATTAGTTAAAAAAAACCATTATGGAAAATAAAACCATAAAGTTGGGAAAGTATAGACACTATAAAGGAAAGGAATATCAGGTTCTTGGGGTTGCTATTCATTCTGAAACTGGAGAAAAACTTGTGATGTACCAAAAAACAACGGACGATTATTCGCTATGGGTGCGTCCGCTAGCAATGTTTGTTGAAGATGTGGAAGTAGATGGTAAAAAAGTTCCAAGGTTTGAGTATGTTGGGTAAAAAAATGAAAGACGAAACTTCAAAATTTAATCTCAAAGCAATGTGTATTTTCCACAAAGATGGAAAAATTTTAGTATCGAAAGGTTTCGATAAAGTAAAGAATGAACACTTCTATCGTTTTTTGGGTGGCGGTGTTGATTTTTTTGAAACTGGCAAAAGTGCGGTACGCAGAGAAATTAAAGAAGAACTACATAGTGAAATTGAAAACTTGGAAATTATAGATGTTATAGAAAACCTTTTCACATTTGAGGGTATTAAGAGACATGAGATTGTTTTCTTTTATGTTGGAGATTTGGTGAACAAAGAATTATACAAGCAGAATAAGATTCATGTTGTTGAAGATACTCATGAATTTGATGCAGAATGGATTTCGATAGATGGTATCTTGCAGGGCTCACTGCCCCTGTACCCAGCGTTAGATTATAAGACTTTGTTTTCTAAAATTTTAGTAAAGAAAATATTTGGTAAGTATTAAAATCATGATAAATAACAATAAAACTTTTAAAAAAATTTGGTGGAGAGTGAAGTCTGTATGGGCTATGTATTATTACGGCAATCCGTCTAAGAAATTGAAATTGGTAGGGGTGACGGGTACAAATGGTAAGACGACCACAGCCACACTTTTATACAAAATGGCGACAAGTCTTGGGTACAAAGCTGGGCTCATTAGCACGGTGGAGAACTTGATTGCCGGAGAAAAAAGACCCGCTACGCACACCACTCCCGATTCTGTTTCTTTGAGTAAATTATTAAAAGAAATGCTAGACGCTGGGTGCGAATATGTTTTTATGGAAGTGTCTTCACACGCGCTCGACCAAAACCGTGTCTGGGGCCTCACTTTTGCTGGTGGAATTTTTACCAACCTGACACAAGACCACTTGGATTACCACAAGACGATGGAAAAATATTTTGAAGCTAAGCATAAATTTTTCAAAATGCTTCCGAGCTTTGCATTTGCTCTTTCTAACATAGACGACGAAAAAGGGGAAAAAATGCTGGAAGGAATAAAAGCAAAAAAGTATACTTATGGTTTTAGGGAGGGAGCTGATTTTAGTGACAAATTGGAAACAAAATTAATCGGAGATTTTAATATTTATAATGCACTCGCGGTTTACGCCGCTGCTGTATTGTTAGGGAAAGACAAAGAGAAAGTTAGGGAGATTTTGAAAAACATTGAGCCACCCAGAGGGAGATTTCAATATTTTGTGAGTTCTTCTGGTGTTATGTGTATTGTGGATTATGCTCACACCCCCGATGCGCTTTTGAATGTCTTGAAAACTACAGAGAAAATGCGAGAGGGTAATGGAAAAATTATTTCTGTTTTTGGTTGCGGGGGAGACCGAGACCCGATGAAAAGGCCATTGATGGGTAAAATCGGAGTAGAGCATTCCGACATTACAATATTTACTTCCGACAACCCTAGAACCGAAGATCCGGATAAAATAATTGAAGAAATGAAAACTGGCTTAGAGAAAAGTGATTTTGAAAAAATTAAAACTATTTCCAACCGTTTAGAGGCCATCAAAGAGTCTGTCCAGATAGCACAAAAAGGAGACATCATCGTCTGCGCCGGTAAGGGCCATGAAGACTACCAAGAAATAAATGGAGTCAAAAGACACTTCGACGATATGGAGGAGTATAAGAAAATACTAAATTAGTTGCAATTCATTCTAGCATTCTATAGAATTATAGAATAGAAATTTATGAAAAAAACAAGTAGAGAGTTAGAGAGAATAATTAAGGGGTTTGCGAATCATAATCGCATAAAAATTTTGGGTTTATTGGGCAAAGAATCAAATCTTTCTGTGCAAGAGATATCAGAGAAAGTTAAATCTGATTTTAAAAATGTCTCGGCCCACATCACAAAAATGGCCATTGCAGGATTGGTAACGAAGAAAAACGAAGGCAACATAATTCGGCACAAACTAACTCGGCGTGGCAAAAGTATTCTACAATTCGTTAGAATTATAGAATAGAAAAAACATGAATGAAGTTGATAGTTTGGCACAAATAATCCGGGATTACATGAACTTGCAAGACGTTGTGGCTTCAAGCGATTGCATTTTGGTTTTTGGTAGTCGAGACCTATCTCCCGCTCATAAAGTGTGTGATTTGTTTTTAGAAGGTTATGCTAAATATATTATATTTTCTGGGTACCATAGTGATAAGCAAAATTTAACAAAACCCGAAGCAGAAAAGTACGCAGATATTGCATTAGGAAGAGGCATACCCCGAGAAGCAATTTTTATTGAAAACAAGTCGTGTAATACAGGCGAGAATATTATTCTTTCCAAAGAATTAATTTTAAAAGAAAATATTCCACACGACAAAATTATTCTTGTTCATAAGCCGTATGCTCTCAGAAGAGTATATTCAGCATTTAAAAAACGTTGGCCTGAACCAAAAACTTTCTTAACTTCAGAGCAGATATCTTATAAAGATTATATTAAGGATAATCTTTACTACACAAAAGAAGAAATTATAAATATTATGGTAGGGGATTTACGGAGAATAAAAGAATACCCAAAGTTGGGTTTTCAAATAGAACAGGATATACCAAACGAGGTTTGGATTACTTATGAAAAACTCGTTGCTTTGGGATATAACAAGGGTTTAATCAAATAACTATCTAGGGAACTTTTTTTCTACCCAAGTTGGAATTTTTTCTATCAGGCCTCCCAAGTCGCCGGACGACATCAAGACGATAAGATCATCTGCTTTGACAGTTTTCTCTAAAATTTCCATTGTTTCTTCTTTGTTCTCTACGCCGTAGACATTGTTTTTGTTTTTTCGTATTTGCTCTAGGATGTCGATAAGTTCGGCTTGTTCGTGAGTACCTTGTCCGTGTAGAGCTGGTTTTAAGACAAGGGTAATATCACTTTTTTCAAATACATCATCATACCAATGAAGGTTGTTTTTGTTTCTCCAGCTGAATGTGTGAGGTTCGAAAATAGTGACAATTCTTTTTTTAGGGAAGTGTAGTTTGACGGCATCAAAAACGGTTTTGGCTTTAGTGTAAGACGAACCAAAGCCCTCGTACACCAACACCGAAGATTCATCAGTTTTCAAATCGAGCCGTCGTTTCAACCCGCCGAAAGTCAAAATTGCACCTTGTAATTGCTCTATAGTGATTAAATTTTTCTCGAGCAAAAAAGCAGAAACACCCACAATGTTTTCTATATTATGCTCGCCCAAAAGGGAAGTGCTAAGCTCTACTATTTCTTCAGCACCCTTACATAAAACAAAACTTGTTTCTTTGCCGTATCTTATATTTTTTGCGTGCCAAGATGTATTGTTTGATACTCCATAAGTCACCACACTCCTACTACCCACTACATCTCTGACGTTGGGGTTGTCTATGCCAGCTACCAGTAAGCCATCCTCCGGTAAAAGCTCGAGTAATTCTTTGTATGGTTTTAGGTAAGATTCTAGAGTTGGGAATACATTTATATGGTCGTGCTCGGCGGCGGTAAGTAGTATATGTGTCGGGTGCATATATAAAAATTTTGATTTACTTTCGCCACTACTGGCATATGCGGGGTATTCGTCTCCCTCTAAGACAAAGTATTTTTCTTTTCCAATCTGCGCACTTTTTTTAAAACCAATTGGTATGGCTCCAAAAAAGTATCCAGCCTCTACTCCACTTTGAAGTAAACACCAAGTCATGAGAGATGCACAAGTGGACTTGCCATAGCTACCCACCACCACAATATTTTCTCTATCTTTAGTAATTTCGCTCAGTATCTCAGGAAAAGATTTTATCTTTTTGGGAGTAGTGAGAGCAAACCTCACTTCCTCGTTTTCTTCAGCATTGAGCTTGGAATGCCTACCGATGACGATGATATCTACACTCTTCGGAATGTTTTCTTTTTTGTGAGGAGAGAGCACAGCGATGCCGTTGTCTTTTAGATAACTAGCAGTTGGTTCATAAAAGCCATCGTCAGAACCAGAGATGGTATTACCTTGTTCTTTGAGCATGACAGCGAGCGCACTCATACCCACGCCACAGATACCGATAAAATGAATTTTCTTTTGTGTTTTCTCATTTTCCATTATTTTTTAAGCAGAGTTTCTTTCATATTTAATAGTAATTCTCCAAACAAAGCTTCCTCATTTGGCTCAAATTTTTCTCCCAGTATTATATCAGCAGGGTGGGGATTGTCTACAAACTCTAGAGTGGTGAGGCTAGTAGTTGGTACCGTGTCCACCGCAAAATTTTTCATAAATTCTAAGCCAGCCAATTTTTCTTGGTACCGCGGTAGATATTCTACTTGCCTGAACGAACCAAAGCATTTGAAATGATTGAGAAGAAGAGGTAGAAATGTAAGTAAAAGATTAGATTTTTCTGTCTTCCTTAATTTATTTACAGGGTGATCTTTCTTTTCTTTTATATTTTCCCAGTAGTTTGTTGCTACTTCATTGATATCCAAATAAACCAAATTTTTTTTTCCTAAAATTTTATTCTCAATATTACTACAAGCCGTAAGTGCCCACTTCGTATACGAGTCACCACTTACGGCGGGTGGCAATAATTTTCGCAATTTTTCTGGTAAAGTTGCAATTTTGGTAACTAATTTTTCTGGAATCTTACTTCGGAAAACTAAATCGTCTTGCATACTACTTGGAAATAAATTGACTGAATCTTTTTTAAGATTTATGCGTCCAGGGCGGGAACTATTAGAAAAAGGAATACCAGAGAACATGCCGACAACATAAAACTCATCGCCCTCTACACCGAGTGAACCCAGCCAGTTGATGGCGAGCATGCGCGGGCTCTCGGCGACACCGAGGTGGGGAGCTGTTTGTAACACCCTTCTCTTCTCAAGAGATTCAAGAATCTTTACTTTTAAGTCACTCCTCGTACCAAGTCTTTCAAGTTCTTTTTCAAAAGCCTTCATGAGTTCGGGCTCCATCGGTTGCGCAGGGGTATATGTATTGAGCTCTTTAGAGTAGGCAAGGGCGGTTTTCTGCCAATTATTTAGAATACAATCTGCTAAATATGTCTTACCGTCCTCCCTTAGGGCGGAGACTAAGCTTATTATGTCGTCTTTTATGTTGGTCTGCACCCATTCATACTACGTTCTTTCCATTTTCTTTGCAAACCTCCTTAAACCCTTTCCCAGAAATGCTGAATTACCTCCTTTTTAGCCTTATTTGTCAAGGTGGTGTGTCAAAATACCCTTATAAAATAAGGATATTTTAAGTTGACAGATAAAAAAGTTGTTGTCTAACTATTGACTTTTTAATTCAAATATGCTAGTATTAAAGTATGTCCTTTCCTAAGGCTCAAAGCCTTATAGATAAGGATTTTTTAATTTTAGGTACCTTTTTAGGAACTTAAAAGTAAACCGAAAGCAGTCCATTGGTTGGTGGAGCATATACCACTACTTATGAAGAATAAAAAATTAATACGGTTTGTGGAGTCGTTTATCTTATTACCAGTTGTTACTTTATCTAGTTCTGTAGCGAGTCTACCTCCAACAGGACCAGGTTTAGTTTCAACCTCCCAAACTGTATTGTCACAAAAATTTAATATCGAAAGTCTAGGTAACTTAGCTTTTAATCAAGCTATGGACGCCAAGGCTATAGAAGCCAAAGAGCAAGAAAAGCGAGAAGCTAGAGCAGAAGCTATCGACGCTTACTTCAAGTCGAAAGGCATGCCTCTTGATGGTACTGGTATGAAAATGGTACTTGAGGCTGAAGTAAACGAACTCGACTGGCGCCTAGTTCCAGCTATTGCTATTCGTGAGTCTACTGGTGGTAAGTTCGAGTGTAAGCGTGTGAAGAACAACCCATTTGGTTGGGGTTCTTGTAAGATTGGTTTTGAATCAAACGGACACGCTATCGAAACCGTCGCTAGAAACTTGGGAGGAAATAACCCCAATACCCGCTATCACTATGCCAACAAAGACACTAGGCAAATCTTGCGTGCCTACAACCCGCCTTCTATCGTGCCTCGTTATGCCGAACAAGTGATATCTATCATGGATGCCATCGGCCACGAAGACCTAGCTGATATAGAAATAAATATTGCTGTCTAAAATACAAACAAAAAACCTCCGATCTCTCGGAGGTTTTTTGTTTGTGTCTTAGACTTCTTTGTCTTCTAGATGCATCAAGGTCATTTTGTGATCTCTTGGTTCAAATAGAGTTATTTGGAAGTTGTAGTTTTTTCCAAGTTCTAGTTTTTCGCGAAGCTTGGCCTCGGTACCAAAAGTAGAATTGTGTACGAGCCCAGCCACACCTTCTTTGATAGATACCAGTGCGCCGTGCTTGTTGTACTTGATGACTACACCTTTGACGATGTCGCCCTTTTTCAACTTATTTTCAAATTCTTTCCAAGGGTTTTCTTTGAGAGCTTTGATTGAAAGTGAAATTTTGCCATCTTTTATTTCTATAACCTTTGCTTTTAGCTTGTCGCCCACTTTGAACATAGTGCGAGGGTCTTCTACAAGGCCCCAATCAAGCTCGGATATATGCACCAAGCCTTCGAGTCCGTCTTCGAGCTTCAAGAATACTCCGAAGTCTACTAGTCCAGCTACAGTACAATCTAGTACATCACCGATGCTGTATTTGCTTAGGATTTCTTTCTTTTCTTCAGGGTTGTTGTCTCTTTCAGAGAAAATAAGTTTTCCTTCTTTGGGTAGGGTAGAGATAATCATCACAGAGATTTTTTCTCCCACCAGTTTCTTCAATTCTTTCAATATTTTATCTTTATCTGAATCTTCAACATGAGGATAGTGTTCGGGCTTGAGCTGAGAGGCTGGCAAGAAACCTTGCAAGCCCTGCCATTCTAAAATAAGTCCTCCTTTGTTGGCATCTTTGATTTCTAGGCTCATAACAGTTTTCGCCTTGATGGCTTTGTCTGCTTCGCTCCAAGTGAGCGCTTGTTTTGCTTCTTTGAGTGAAAGCTCTACATAGCCGTTTTCGTTTTCAACATCGACAACCTTTGCCTTGATGGAGTCGCCCAGACTTATCTTTTTGATAATATCTTTAGCATTGATAAATTCGCGACCGTAAATAATACCCGTACCAAAAGGGGACAGGTCTACATAGACGGAAGACTTTTCAATAATAATTACTGGACCTTCTACTAAGGCACCCAATTCTGGCCTAGTGCCACTTCTATCAACAATAGATGCCAAAACCAAATTTTCCTCTACTACTTCTTCTGTGTTCTTTATCATTTTGATTAAATTAAAATTCCGCCCAAAAGGCGGAGTGAGGCTCGGGTTCTAGTTTTAGTCTTCTGGACTTTACTAGGGTTACCCCAAATCCGTGCTTTTAATATGTGTATTAGGTTGTGTAAGCATACTACTATAAAATAATAAAAATGCAAGCTCTTAGTCTCGCCTCACCCCTAAGCCCCTCTCCGGAGTACCAGAGAGGGGAGAAATTTAAATACCTTTTATTTTTTCTTTAATTTTATTCAGTACATTCTTTAAATCTTTTTCTATTTCCAAATTCCAAAACCTTAAAACTTTTATATTTTTGGATTCTAAATATTTTGTCCTTTCTCTATCGTATTCCTTGTTTTCTTTTATTGTGTGACTAGAGCCATCGAGCTCTATGGCAAGTTTTATTTTAGGCGCATAAAAATCGAGGATAAACATATCAATGGGGTGTTGTCTTCTAAATTTCATGCCAATATTTTTGTTTCGTAATTCTTTCCAGAGAATTTGCTCGGTTTTCGTTTCTTCTTGTCGTAGGTAGCGGGCTTTGATTATTATCTTTAATTTGGGCATGAAGTTAATAATAGCATTTTCCCCTCTCTGGTACTTCGGAGAGGGGATTAAGGGGTGAGGTGCATTTAAAATTTAGCTTCACCCTCACCCCTGGCCCCTCTCCAAAATAAGTTTCGGAGAGGGGCAAAATACGCGTGGGTTAAAAAAAGAAAGATACCCATTGTTGAAATAATCTATGATTTCTGGTATCCTTGTTTTGTGAGCAAAGAAAGTAATGACTTGTAATATGGCTTTATCAAACGAAGAAAAAGAAATATTGAAATCAATTATCGTGGCATCTGAAAATGATTCTGATAAGCCAGAATTTCCTCCTGATGACCCTAAATTTCCGGCTACGCCAACATATAAGATTGAAGTGCCGGAATTTTCTAATGTCTGGTTGAAAGACGAAAGCCATAACAAAACTGGAACACACAAAGACAGAATGGCTTGGGAAATGATAGTTACTTATAAAGAGTTTCTCCTATCAAAAAATGCTGGGAAAATTAAAGAATTACCAAAATCATCTATTTTGAGTTCTGGTTCCGCAGCACTAGCAATACAAACCCAGCTTAAAAAATATAAACTGCCCAATCTGCATGTTTTGATGGATTCTCAAACAGATTCTAGTATTGTAAACAATTTAAAAAAAGTTGGTTGCAAGGTTTTTTTAGAAGATCTTGGTAAAAAAACATTTGATTGGGAGAACATTCTGCGACTCACCCACAATGAGCAAGGTTTTGATATTACCTCAAATGAGGCTTACGACCCGACTGTCAGGTTTTATGATTGGTTAAGTTATGAAATAATAAATAGTGATGCGGAATTTATTTTCGTACCTTCTGGCACAGTGCAACTTTACGAAAATATAATAAACATTGTTAAAAAAGAATTAAACTACAAAGTAAATGACCCTCGATTTAAAGGTAGTATGGAAATACTAAAGAAAACTTCAATTTTAGGAGCAACAACGACAAATCCGAAAAGTAAAGCGGACAAATTATATGCTCCATTTTTGCCATTTGCTAATTATTCAAAACAGTGGATAAAATTTTATAGATACACAGGTCTAACTGGAGAAATGAGCCAAGTTTACGACTTAGAAGAAAAATACTTGGATGAAGCAATAAAAATTGCAAATGAACAGAAAATAAATTGCGAACCTTCTGGAATTGCTGGGCTTGGTTTGCTTTTGCAAATAAAAGACAAAATCCCTAAAGATAAGAAAATTTTAATTGTTAATACTGGTAAAACTAAATGGTTATAACCATACCAAAATTTTTGTTTTTCCCCTCTCTAAGCTTGCTTGGAGAGGGGATTAAGGGGTGAGGTTGTATTTCCTTTTTCGTGTGCTTTTTGCTATACTTTGTACGATGATAATTACATATTTCGGCAAGCAGTTTTTCAAAATTACGCAGGGAGACATGGTTATTGCGTTTAACCCAGTCAGCAAGGGTTCCAAATCCGGTATCTCGGCGCATTTTGGAGCGGACATCGCGCTCATCACGACAAACCATGCAGACTACAACGGCATCGAGCAACTTTCCCATGGAGAGAGAGCTCCTTTCGCTATTAATAGCCCTGGAGACTATGAGATAAAAGAAATTTTCGTTAAAGGAATTTTGTCGAATGCGCTGGTGGGAGGTAAAAAATACATAAACACTATTTACTTTTTGTCGGTGGACAACATCAGTATCGTATTTCTGGGAGCACTTTCGGATGCAGAAATTTCCAAAGAGGCTCAAGAAGTTATAAACGGCGCCGACATTCTTTTTGTGCCGATTGGTGGCGGAGGCTTGCTTGATGCAAAAACTTCTGCCAAACTAGCATCATCGCTCGAACCCAAAATGATTATCCCGATGGACTACGACGCAGGAGCGCTCAAAATTTTCTTAAAAGAAATTGGAGAAGAAAAAGCAGAAACAGTTGATAAAATAACCCTTAAAAGAAAAGATTTAGATGGTAAGGAGGGCGAAGTGGTCGTATTACAAAGTTTGTAAAATTACAAAGTAAAAAATATGAAAAAGTTTATTCACAATTTAAGAAAGCGACCCGAGGAACACAGAATGCATATTTTGCATGTTCTCACTCTAGCTTCTTCTCTCGTCTTGGTGGTTCTTTGGACATATAGTCTAGGTACAAAAGTAGCGACTGAAGACCAAGGGTCAACTCTCAAAGAGGGCTTGGAACCGTTTTCAGCATTGAAGGGGAGTATTATCGATGGATATAAAAGTATTTCCGAACCGTCCAACCTTTACGTAGCAGAATAAGTAATGGCAAAAAAAGTTACAAAATCAACCGAAGACAAAGAAGAACCCAAAAGAGAGAATGTAATCTCTGTAGATATTGGTGTGGAGATGAAAGAGTCTTATTTGGCGTATGCGATGTCGGTCATCACGGCTCGTGCCTTACCAGATGTGAGGGATGGGTTGAAGCCCGTGCACCGCAGAATTTTGTTTGCCATGCATGAGATGGGGCTTACTTTTTCTTCTCGATTTAGAAAATCCGCTACCGTAGTGGGAGATGTGCTCGGAAAATACCATCCTCATGGCGACACCGCTGTCTATGATTCTATGGTGGGTATGGCGCAAGAATTCTCTTATCGTTATCCGCTTATTTTAGGCCAAGGGAATTTTGGTTCGATTGATGGAGACAATGCCGCTGCTATGCGTTATACCGAAGCGAAGATGACTAAAATTTCTGCCGAGCTACTGCGAGATTTAGAAAAAGACACAGTTGCTTTTCGTTCTAACTATGACCAGACTCGCCAAGAGCCGGTGGTTTTTCCTTCAGCTGTGCCAGCTCTCCTTTTAAATGGAACTCTAGGTATTGCTGTCGGTATGGCTACCAATATTCCTCCACACAACTTAGCAGAAGTGTTGGAGGCGACTGAACATTTGATACAAAACGAAGATGCTACGACCGAAGATTTGATGCAATTTGTTAAAGGACCAGACTTTCCGACTGGAGGCATCGTTTATGGACACAAAGACATACTTCATGCGTATGGTTCGGGCAGGGGTGGAGTAGTGTGTAGGGGGGAGGCTGAAATCGTTGAACACAAAGATGGCAATTTCCAGATTCTTATAACCTCCATCCCTTTCCGTGTGAACAAATCAAATTTGATAATGGACATAGCTACACTGGTACAAGAGAAAAAGCTCGACGGTATCAAGGGTTTGCGTGATGAATCTACCAAAGACATACGAGTTGTCATTGATTTGAAAAATAGCGCGCATCCTGAAAAAGTTTTAAATTATATTTATAAAAATACTCAACTCGAATCAAATTTCAATTTCAATATGGTGGCTCTCGTCGATGGTGTGCCCCAGACCCTTTCACTCAAATCTATTCTTGTTCTATTTATTACTCATCGCAAAGAAGTGGTGGTGCGCCGTTCGCAATACGACCTAAGGAAAGCGCAGGAACGCGAACACATCTTGCTCGGGCTCAAGAAAGCGCTAGATAAAATAGACCGCGTCATCACTATTATTCGTGGCTCAAAAGATTCTCAAACTGCTAAATTCAATTTGATTAAAGAATTTAAGTTTTCTGACCTGCAAGCCATTGCTATTCTTGAGATGAAGCTGTCCAAACTAGCTGGGCTCGAGCGAAAGGCTGTGGAGAACGAACTAGCCGAGAAACAAAAATTTATCAAAGAGATGGAAGATCTCATTAGGAGTCCTAAAAAAATACTTAAAGTTATTTCCGATGAACTTAAAGAAATTATTGAAAAATATAAAGATGAACGCAGAACCAAAGTAGTAAAAGGAGGAGTCAAAGAAATTTCTGACGACGATCTTATCCCCGACAAAGAAACTATGTTGGTGTTTACTGCGGGAGGATATGTAAAACGTACTGACCCATCCGAATACAAGACTCAAAAAAGAGGTGGAGTGGGAGTGGTGGACCTAGAAACAAAAGAAGAAGATTTTGTGACTATGCTGGTTTCTGGCTCTACGCACAGCGACTTGTTCTTCTTTACCAACTTGGGTAAAGTTTACCAAATAAAAATGTATGACATTCCAGAAGGCAGACGCGCAACCAAAGGCAAATCGATCATGAATTTCCTTTCTCTCTCGGGTGAAGAGAAGGTGACTTCAATTTTGCCAATGTCGAAAGAGCTTAAACAGTCCCAAGTTTCTCTGATGTTAATTACAAAAAATGGAACAGCAAAAAAGATGGCCGGTGCTAGCTTCCAAGATGTGCGTAGAAGTGGCATTATTGCCATTCGTCTAGACAAGGGTGATGAACTCGCATCGGCTCTATTGACCGAAAAAGGTGATGAGGTAATGCTGGCGACTTTTAATGGCCAAGCAATTCGATTTAAAGAGTCCGACATTCGTGAAATGGGTAGAACCGCTGGAGGAGTCAGAGGAATAAAACTAAGCAAAGACGATGAGGTCATCGGGGTAGATGTGATTTCCGCCAAAGGCGGATCCGCCTCTGGCGGAAAAAATGCAGGTTTCTTCTTAACTATGAGCGCCAATGGTTTTGGTAAAAAAACAGCCTTAAAAGAATACAAAGTTCAAAAACGCGGAGGTTCTGGTATCAAAACAGCCAAAGTAACACCAAAGACGGGCAAACTCATCGTCGCCAAAGTATTGGCGGGCGAAGAAGAAGAATTGATTGCTATGTCGAAAAAAGGGCAAGTGATAAGGACAGCTCTCAAAGATATTTCTTCACTTGGTAGACAAACTCAAGGTGTGACCATCATGAGGCTCCGCAGTGGAGACGGCATCGCTTCGGTTGTCTGTGCTTAGGTGCTATAATTAAAAGATGTTTGCTGATCCGGTAAAAAATTTAAGATCTTTTGGCTTGGAGGGGAATAATGTCGTGGCAGACCTTGGAGCTGGAACTGGGTTTTATGCTGTAGCGGCAGGCAAGATGGTGCCACACGGCAAGGTCTATGCCGTAGAAGTACAAAAAGATTTTTTAACTAAAATAAAACACAAAGTAGCTGATGCAAGACTCGGTAATGTGGAAATAATTTGGGGGGATGTAGAGAAGAGAGGGGGCACTAAGATAAGAGATAGAGTTGTCGATGCTGTGATTGCTTCAAATATTTTGTTTCAAGTCGCCCACAAGGATGCATTTCTTGAGGAGATAAAAAGAATTTTAAAACCCGAAGGCCGAGTGCTTTTGGTGGATTGGTCGGACAGATCCTCTCTGGTACATCTAGGAGATACTTTGATTTTGAAAGACAAAGCTCGCGAAATGTTCGAAGAAAAAGGTTTCAAGTGGGAGCGAGATATTGATGCAGGAGAGCATCATTATGGTATGATATTAAGGAAAAAGGGAGAATAGAAAAATGACCCATTCAAAGAACTCAGGGTCATGGTGAGTAAAACCGAACCATGAAAAATTTTCAAATCATTACTTTAGTTATCTTTATTATAGCCGCGGTATTGGGGGTTTTGGTTTTTTCTGGTATTATTCCACTCGGTAAAAACAATACTCCTGGCGTGCTTGGCACAGTCGTGCTGTGGGGCCCATTCAAATCAACCACTCTTTTTCCGATGATTGAGGATTTCAACCTCAACAACCCAGCTTATATTGTTCAATATGTAGAAAAATCTCCTGAAACCTTTGACAGAGATTTACTCGAAGCTCTGGCGGAGGGCAAAGGTCCGGATATGTTTTTCTTGCCGGATAACCTAGCTTTTCGTTACGAAAATAAAATTTTACCTATTCCTTACAACAATATTTCTATTGCTTCTTTTCAAAATGGTTTTGCTGGCGCAGGCGAAGTATTTTTGACCGACAATGGAATTTTGGCAATGCCGATAACCATCGACCCACTAATCCTTTATTTCAACCGAAGTATCCTCGATGCGAACAATATAGTCTACCCTCCGGCTTATTGGGATGAGTTTGTAAATATGACTTCGGTTTTGACCAAGAAAGACCAAGCCAATAAAATAGAAGAGAGTATGGTAGCGTTGGGGCAGTTTGCAAATATTTCTCACGCCAAAAATATAATTTCTATGATGCTGATGCAGGCAGGGAACCCAATAGTAACACAGCGAGATGGATTTTTTGTTTCGGCTTTGGATGGAAATTCGAATGCATATGACCTGGGCTCGATTTTGAAATTCTACACAAATTTCGCGGACCCATTGAGTCAAGTTTATTCTTGGAATCGATCTTTCCCGAACTCCACCAATGCTTTTAGTTCGGAAAAACTAGCCTTCTATTTTGGTTTTGGAAGTGAGTTTGCTCCACTGGTGAACAAAAACCCAAACCACAATTTTTCTATTGCACCGGTGCCACAGATACAAGGCGCCAAGTTCAAATTGACGAGTGCCAAGGTGACCGGCATTGCCATCTCCGCATTTTCCAAAAATATCAACACAGCTTTTACAGCAGCGAATGCTATGTCGACAGGGGATTTTGCTTCTAGGCTTTCCTCTGCTTTAGGAGTAGCTCCAGCTCGTAGAGATTTGCTCAAAAATGTACCCAAAGACGAGTATTCTAATACCATTTATGCTTCGGCCCTTTTTGCTCGAAGTTGGCTGGACCCATCACCGACCGATACCGATAATATTTTTCGCGGTATGGTGGACGCAGTATTGTCGAATAATTTAACACCAACCAATGCCATTTCAGACGCGAGTTCGAAGCTAGATTTGTTGTTGTTTAAATAATTTATGACCCGTTCGAGGAATCCTCAGGGTCATGGTGAGTAAAACTGAACCATGAAAAAATTTACAAAAATATTTATCTTTCTAATTGTGTTTGCGATGCTGGCTATGCCTATGCTGTCTTTTGCCCAAAGTGGACTCGTTCGCTGTGGAGACACAAGCAACCCGTGTGACACATTTGCAGAACTAATGACTCTTATAAACACAGTCATTCGCTTTATTCTTTTTGATATGGTCATACCCATCGCAGCTATTATGTTTGCCTATGCTGGCTTTTTGATGGTTACCGCAGGGGGAAGTACAGAGAAAGTGGGCAAAGCAAAAACAATTTTTACCAATGTGGCTATAGGGGTCATTATCGCTGTGATTGCTTGGCTTATCATTAGTCTTATATTATCAATTCTAAGCCCTGCTGGTTTTTGGAGTTGGATTGGTTTTTAAAAAAAGGTATAATCATACTATGAATTTAATTTTGAGTTCAGTGAAGAGCAATCTCGGTAAAATTTTCCTAGTAACGATGTTGCTTGTTCTACCTATTATGTCTTTTGCCCAGCCGACTGGGACGGGGGGCGCAACTATTTGTGACCCAAAATCTGGCGTCATTTGTAATCCAATAAGTGCAAATAGCATTCCTGTTTTTATAAAAACACTCCTAGAAGGAATACTCAAAATAGGAATTCCACTTATTGCTGTAGCTATAATTTACTCTGGCTTCTTATTTGTCGCAGCTCAAGGAAATGAAGAGAAATTAACCAAAGCAAAAAGCGCTTTTATGTATACTTTGATAGGTACGGCGATACTTTTGGGGTCGTGGGCTATCGCCAAGCTTATTTCTGATACAGTTTTATCAATATCATAATTTAATTAAAAAAATGAAAAAATTTTTTAAAATCTCAGCACTTCTTTCCTTAGCATCCTTTTTCCCAATTCCAACCCTTGCGGCAACAAGTTGTTTTTCAACTTATTCAAAAGGCACCGGAGGTAAACAATTATTGGGAGATGTTTTCGATTATATAACTTGTACTATCAGTGGCTCGGTTATCCCTCTCATTTTCGGTGTAGCAGTGGCATTATTTTTGTGGGGAGTGGTGCAATACGTCATCAACAGCGACGAATCAGAGAAGAAAGCTGATGGTAAAAAGTTTATGATTTGGGGTATTATCGCCTTGACGGTAATGGTGAGTGTTTGGGGCTTGGTCAATATTGTGGGTAATACCTTCAAAGTTAATACTAAATTTATTCCACAGGTACAGCCCTAGTTTCTTTTTTTTGAATTTTGCTTGTGGTATAATTTAAGGGTCTAGATTATTAGTATTATTAAGGTCGCTTTTCCGCCAAAGGCGGATAAAATTATTAAGTTTATTAATAGAATTATTATGAAAAAGAAATTAGTTATATTGTCGGGTTTTGCTTTAAGTTTGGCTCCTATAGCAGTGTTGGCACAAACAACTGGACTAAGCCCTGCTATATGTGGATCGGGCACTGTTTCAACTAATAACCTCACTATACAGACCATAATCTGTAAAATGAGTGATATTTTGGGTGCGCTTTTGCCACTCTTGATTGCTATTGGAGTTATTTACTTTGTTTGGGGAGTTGTCAGCTATGTTATTGGTGACGACGAAGAAGCAAAGGAAAAGGGAAGAAATAGAATTATCTATGGAATTATTGGTTTGGCTGTCATCATCGGTATGTGGGGTTTAGTCAAGATATTGACTAACACTTTTCTTGGAAGCACTCCAAACACACAAAACATAACCTTCCCAACCGTACCTTATTAATCTCTAGAAAATAGATAAATGATAATGGATTTGTTCTCTATAAAAGTAGCAAATGCTGCAGCTATTGATGTCTTTATTGGCAAGGTAAATAGCGCCATCATAAACCCACTGATAACCCTACTCTTTGCTTTGGCGGCTGCTTTTTTTCTCTATGGAATGATTCAGTTTTTTGGGAATCAAACTAACGATGAAAAGAAGACTACGGGCAAACAGCATATGATGTGGGGAATAATTGGTATTACTATTATGATGGGAGTGTTTACACTGATGAATATAATATTGAATACTCTCAATATTAAAGACATAAATCCAGAACAGGGGACAGTTCAACTGAACTTAAACTACAACCCGACTTATCCACCGAGAAATAACTAGTGGAATAATTAAATACAAAAGTGAAAAGAGCCGGACATCGTGTAGATGCCGGCTCTGTGCGTCTGGGCGCCCCCTTGCATGCTGGCCGGGCATGCGATGTTACGGCCTAGTTACTCCATCTCGTCCAGACGACGAGGCTATCGCCGGCCACAGGGGCCGACTTACAAAATGTGTAGATCCCCACCGGCTGGTTGCCCGTGGGCCTCCAGTCAGCTCCTGGCAAGACCGTGTCGAGCTTGCCGTTGGGGTTTTGAATGGTGATTGTCCCACCCCCAAAGACATAGTGCTCAAAGTCTGCATTGAGGAAAATCGGCACACATCCAGATGCGGATGTGTCGAAGCGGAACGACCGCTTCTCCTTGCCGACTCGGACTTCTCGGACCACTACCCTCGGTACAGGTGCCGATTGCTGCCTGGTGGCTTGCTCGACGCGAGCAGTTTCCTTGCGTTCGTCGCGACACCCTTTTGTAATAAATAACAAGAAAAGTGTCGCGAGAACAAAGAACATGGTATTGAACACCCCCCAAACTCTCTGAGAGGTTTCTCGCACCTCGGGAATCTTTGCTCCCGATTTGTGGTCGGCAGAAGAATGAGCGGTCATTTGTTCTCCTTGCGGGGTCCACCGCCCTGGGACATGGCCATAAGGAGAGCAGCAAGAGCATTACCTCCCTCTCCCTCGACCTCGTTGATGTGTTTCGAAACGTTGCCATGAATGATCATGACATCGTTCAGCGCCTCCTTGGCTTTGAGCTTGTCCTTCGGATCAGTGCTCCGGAGGTTTGCCGCGATCTTCTTCAACTTCGCAGCCACGTACTGTGTCGAACGAACCTTCTGGACAATGTCTTCGTAGTCCAGGTCAGCCAGAGCAACCACAGGCACCTCAATTCCGTATGTATCTTCTGGCTTGAGGGCCTTAAAGTTTTCCTGCAATTTCTTTTCGAGATCTTTTTGTTCTTTCTTTGCACCCTCTGCATTGTGATTTGCCATGAAGGCCGACAGCACACTACTGCCGACGGCAGTAACAATCTCTTCGATTGCCTCGCGGCCAACACTAATATACTTGACCGCGTCTATCACCCTAAACTGCACTTGCCATTTTGCATGCATTTTGGGACCATCTTTGGCGGGGTAGTCTTCCTCCCGATCCACGGGGATAAGGCGGAGATTGATGTAATTCCCGTCCTTCACCTGCTCCCACGGATATCGGAACGAAAGTCCAGTTTCGTAAGACTTGAGTTTTCCGGTGACGAGGTTGATGGTTACGAGTGCCGTAATTTCTGGCACCGAAACCATAAACGGTCGAACTGATGCTGACATGATGAGTGACCAAAGCACCCATCCCCACAAAGGATTTTCTAGTTCAAGAAAATACAATGTGGTTACATGGCTCAAGATGAGAATGATGCCCCATGCGATAAGCGCGACTACCATTCTCGGAATCAAGGTCTCAAGAGCGTGGAAAAAAATTTTCATTGCATCTTCTCCTTGCGCCTGAGGCGCATGATCCTGCGTGATTGTGCGTGATTGAATTGGTTTACCCACCAAAAAGCCGATAGGGGATCCGCTACTTAATGGGTAAACCAATCACACTTTTTATATTTTCAAAGATCCAGTTATCTTTATATTGTATCACAAAAAGATATAAAAGTCAATCCCGTTAGAGGTAGAGGCGCTACGAGCCCTCGCGACCTCTAACGGGAGGGATATAAACAAAAATTCCCCTTTCGGGGAACCTTTGTTTAAGCGTGTTTCAGAGGAGTCTTGTGGTACTTATCTGCCCAGAAAATTTTTCTGACAATAATAACTATCAAAAGAATAAGTATCGCTAGAAGTAACCATTGAATAATACCTGAAGGCATAAAACCATTTGATCCTAAAAGTGCGTTTGACGTCAGGTTGCTAAAGTCCTCGTTGGTTACAGGAGTAGCGTTGTTTGTATTACTTGTATTGTTTGAAGCAGACGAACCTTTTACTGACCCTGACCCAGTCGTACCCGTAGTCGAAGCAGAAGGAGCCGTCGCGTTTGATAGGGGAGCTGGAGAGACATAACCATTGATGGTAAACAAAACTCCATTCGAGTATCCTCCATCTGGCGCGCGGTTGAATACATTTATGTATCGTCCACTTGATCCATACATATCACTCGCATCTAAATAAATCAGCATGTGAGAACTATCGATAAATTTTGATTGACGTGTAGAACCATTCCATCTAGCTACAGATTCTGGGATAAAACCATTTCCTGTAATAGTCACAGTTTGTGAACCAGAACCCAAGTTGGAAGCACTTGGGCTAAGTGAAAGTACACTTGGCTTGGGGTGGCTAACTGGGGGAATGTAGATTTCTTGCTTGTTTTGACCATAGCCATTGATATAAACTTGAGCACTAGCTTCCTTGGGGATAAACCCTAGGACCAAAGTTACAACCAAACCAAAAACTAAAGCCAATAATATACCCAAACTTGAAATTCTACTTATATTTGGTTTTGTGTTATTTTTATTCATAATTTTTATTTTCTTTATTAATTATAATCAAATCCCGCTTTTCCTTACTCGCAGGATTATTACTCTATAAGTATAGCATACTTAAATTAAAAAGTCAAGTACCCTGAGTGGGATAAAATAAATCTCTATTTTGTGCCGGGAGGGAGACTCGAACTCCCAAGGGTTGCCCCACTAGTTCCTAAGACTAGCGCGTATACCAATTCCGCCATCCCGGCATTGTGCGTCCTGGAGGGATCGAACCTCCGACCTTATCCTTAAGAGGGATCTGCTCTACCAGCTGAGCTAAGGACGCAAAAAATAAAAAGAAACGAAAATCCTTTCTCTTCCCACACACAAGCAATAAATTGCTTGCTTCCGTGCTGGTGCCCAGAGTGGGAGTCGAACCCACATCCCTTGCGAGACACGATTTTAAGTCGTGCGCGTATACCAATTCCGCCATCCGGGCAATTATAATATTTAAATTTTCAAATTACAATCTGGAGGCCTGGGGCGGAATTGAACCGCCGTATATTCCTTTTGCAGAGGAATGCCTTACCACTTGGCTACCAGGCCGAAGCACCACACCTTTATCCTACTTTTCTCGGAGCAGTTCGTCAATTTTTTGGCGATTCTTTTCTCCTCTGTCTATTTCGATATCTACGAAAGGAATGATTTTTATTTCTAAATTCTTTTTTAAAAACTCCCGCAGATCTTTGCGTCTTCTTTTGACAAAGTCTAGAGCACCTTTTTCTTTTGATTCAGGCAATACGGTTATAAAAATGGTTGCTTGTTTCAAGTCAGGAGAGCAATTGGCCGAAGTTACTGTGATGAGCGAAGTTCGATTATTTTCACGGCTCAAAAACTGAGCAGAAAGCTCTTTGATCAAATTTGTTACTTTCTCCATTCGTTGAGACATTATTTTTGGGTTATAGTAAACGAAGCAATTACGTCGCCGGCAGCAATTTCAATTTTTGACTCTAGCATCATTCCAAATTCCGAACCTTCTTCGACAGAACTTACTTTGACTTTATTTTTTTCCAAGTTTACAATTTTTCCTTTTCCAATCTCGAATTCTCTGCGTATAATTTTTACTATGCCATTTAGAGCGATATTGCCTTCGACAACTTTTCCACCCAATATTTGGCGTTCCCGAGTACGGCTGAATGTTTTGATGATTTTCGCTTTACCAGAAATTTCTACGGTTTCAATTTTCGGTCTTCGTTTTTCCATTTCCTCTGTCAGCCACTCAGTTATTTTATAAATAACTTCAAAGAAAGAAATTGTGATATTTCTTTTTTCGGCCACCTCCACAGCACTTTTGCCTGCCTTTACATTAAAACCAATCACGATAGCTCCCTCATTTGAAGAAATACTTTTAATGTCTGATTCTGAAATCGGACCAATACCTTTACTTACAATTTTAAATTCTGCACCCTCGGCTTCTATCTTAGCTATTTCTTTTTCAATCGCTTCAAGCGAACCCGAAACATCAGCCTTGAGCACAATTGGAATTATCTTCTTACCACTGCCTTCTTCTTTTTTATTTTGAGAAGTTGTGTTTCCGTTTTTCCAATTTTTCGCGTATTCTTCCGCCCCTTTTTTCTTTTCAAAAGATGCAAACGAAGCTCCTATCTGAGGCATTTTATCAAAGCCTACTAGTCGAACTGGAGAAGAAAAAGTTGCCTCGTTTATCATTTCACCCTTAAAATTCTCTATTATTCGAGTGGAGCACAACGAATCTTCTACGGCAACAGTCATACCTTTTTTCATTTTTCCATTTTTAATGAGGAGGGTTGCTTCAATTCCACGCCTTGGGTCCAAGTTTGTTTCTATTACCAACCCAGAAGCGGACTCCTCGGTGTTGCCCGTGAAGCTTTCCATTTCTGCTAAAATTAAAATTAAAGAAAGCAATGCGTCTACACCTTCTCCTGTTTTTGCAGAAATTGGCGCAAAGGGAATTTTACCTCCATAGTTTTCTAAATAAATTTCATTTTCGGCTAACTCTGTTTTTGTTTTTTCAATATTGGCTTCTGGTTTATCAACCTTGTTGATAGCAACCACGAAAGGTATTTTATTTTCTAGAATTGTTTTGTAGGCTTCTATGGTTTGAGGCTTTACTCCATCTTCGGCTGAAACTATCAAAATAGCTACATCGGCAATTTGGGCTCCGCGTTCTCGCATTTTTGAAAATGCTTCATGGCCGGGTGTATCCAAGAAAGTGATCTTATGACTCTTACCAGCTTCATCTTTGTGAACCACTTCATAGGCGGCGATGTGTTGGGTTATACCTCCAGCCTCATCTTCCACAACATTTGTTTTTCTTATGTAGTCAAGAAGGGTAGACTTACCATGGTCAATATGACCCATGACTACCACCACTGGTGGACGCTCGACTATTGTATTTTTTTCTGTTCCTTTTTTCATTTTACTTTATAACTTTTCACTTTATGAACTTTAAAACTAATTAACTCTTGCTTTTTGTAGTGCTTCTTTTTCTTCAGCGGTAAGTTCGTAAGTACTTTTACCTCCTTTGATTGGTTTGGCATATACGCTCATGCGTTCACGAGAATACAAACTCGAAAATACTACTCCATCACCATCACCGTTTAGCATTCCAATGGCAAAACTTTGATTACTACCTTGATCTGGAAATGGGTTGAAGCGCACTGTTTCCAAGCCCCTGATACTTTTCTGTAGTTTTTGGTTGATGACTACAATATCTTTCTCAGCTTTTTCTTTAGCGGATTTTAATTTTACAATATCTTCTTCCAAAATAGAGATAGTATCTTCAAGATCTTTAGCCCTTTTCCCTAGAAAAAATTTTTTCAAGCGTTGTTCTGTTTTTACAATCCAAACAATTCCAATCAAAATGGATAATATGGTAAAAACAAAAAAAGCCAAGAGCGCAATATTGTCGAGCTTTATATTCATAGAGTTTCAATATATACTATTTTTATGCCGAAATCAACAAAAAACCCCAATAAAATATATTTAGATTATGCAGCGGCTACCCCCATCGAACCTGCTGTATCTAAAGCTATGCAAAGAGTTTATAAAGAAAATTTTGCCAGTCCGAGCTCAATACACGAGTTCGGGGTGTCTTCGAGGAGAATTCTTGAAAAGTCCATCAATAATATTTCTAAAATTTTTGGCGCACATAAAGATGAAATAATTTTTACTAGTGGATCGACAGAATCCAATAACCTAGCCATTTTTGGGTTGATAAATTCTTCTTCCACACCGCATATCGTGACGACAAATATCGAACATCCATCCGTGCTCGAAGTTTTTAAATACCTAGAAGATGAAAAAAAAATAAAAGTAACTTATGTTCCAGTCGAATCGAATGGGCTGGTGGATCCAAAAAAAATTAAAAAAGCTCTAAACAAAAATACTATTTTAGTGTCAGTAATGTATGCCAATAGCGAAATAGGTACCATAGAGCCCCTAAAAGAAATTGCCAAAGAAATTCGACATTTTAATAAAAAAAATCCTAGAAAGGTTTATTTTCATAGCGACGCGACTCAAGCATTAAATTATTTATCCACGAATGTAGAGAAACTCGGCGTAGATTTGTTGTCTTTTAGTGGAGTAAAAATTTACGGGCCCAAAGGTATCGGTGGTTTATATGTGAAAAGAGGAACTCCGCTCAATAAAATAATTTTTGGAGGAGACCAGCAATTTGGCTTAAGAGCGGGGAGTTACAACTTGCCGAGCATCGTGGGCCTTACTGAAGCGCTCGAAATTACTGAAAAAATAAAACTAAAAGAAATAAAAAGATTAACAGTGTTGCGAGATTATTTTATTCAAAAATTACGCTATTCTACAATTCTAACGAATTATAGAATAGTAATAAATGGTGATTTGAAAAATAGGTTGCCGAATAATGTAAATATTTCTGTTCCCAAAATTCCAAGCGATCTCTTGGTGTTAGAACTTTCAGCACACGGAATCATGGCTTCGGCTAAAAGTGCTTGCAAGGCAGGAGATGGAAAAGCTTCACATGTCATACAAGCTTTGCGTGCTGGTAGTGAATTAGACGGCGCAGTTAGGTTTTCTTTAGGTAGACATACAACTAAACAAGATATCGATTTTACCCTCAAGTCTTTGTTTAGTATTTTGACAAAGTTAAAAAAGTGGTATAATTAAAGACATGGATATTAAAGACTTAAATAAGTCACAACTTATACTTTTAGCAATTTTGCTTAGTTTTATCACTTCTATCGCCACAGGTATAACGACTGTAACATTGATGGAGCAAGCACCTTCATCTGTTACCGTACCTATAAATCGCGTGATTAGGCAAACAGTTGAAAAAATTGAACAAGTGCAAGGGAAAACCACCATAGAAACTGTTGTTATAAAAGAAGAAGATTTGGTAGTGGATGCTATATCTCTTAATAAACCTGCTGTTTTTGTTATCACCAAAGACGCTCTAAATGAAAACGGAGAACTGATCGAAGTTTCAGCCGGTAAGGGTTTTGCTGTGTCGACCAATGGCACCGTGGTTGCGGACGGTAGTGCGGTTTTTAGTGGAGGTAATTACTATGTCAAAAATGATAGTGGAAAATTTAAGACTAGCTTCTTGGCTAGCGACAAAGCGGGATTTTCTTTTTTAAAAATCGGAGCCCCTCTTGATGAAAAAAATAAACTTAGTTTTACTGTGCCGATATCAGGAGACATGGGTTCTATGAAAGCCGGCAAAAAAGTCATTGTTTTAGGAGACACCATTTCTTCTTTTATCTTTGATGGTGATGAAAATATAAAAATTAATACTACTAAAGCAAATTCTGGAGGTTTGGTCTTAAACCTAGATGGGGAAGCACTAGGCATTGCTTTGTTTAACGACACCCCAATTTCTTTTGCTTCTATGAAGGCTATCAACGAAGCGCTAAAAATAGTTCAAACACCGTAGTTTTTGATTGCTTTTGTCTTAAAATAGAGGTATACTGAATTGTGATATGCCTCCACTAAATAAATTTACAACTAAAGCCAAAGATGCAATTAAAAAAGCTCACGAGCTTGCTATTGAGCGTGGCCAAAACCATGTTTCTTCACTGCACCTTTTAGGAGCTCTGCTCTTGCAAGAAGAGAGTATGGTGAATTCTATTTTAGATAAATTGGAAATTGATACGATGCTTCTCACAGATTCTATTTTAGAAGCAATTGAATTACCAGAGACGCACAGCACACTTTCACCTTCGTACCAAATTTATTTAAATCCAGATCTAGCGCAAGTCATAGAACATGGAGCCAAGCTTGCAGAATTTTTGAAAGACGATTTTGTTTCTACTGAACATTTATTTATCGCAATGCTTGAAGTCTCTGGTGAGGCTAAAGAAATTCTCGCAAGGTACAGGATTGGTAAAGACGCAGTGATGAAGGTTCTCGAAGAACTTCGCAGTCAAAATATTACTGATGTAGGAGAACCCAAAAAATTTAGATTACTACTCAAGTACACTCGAAACCTAACCAAGCTCGCCAAAGAAGACAAGCTTGACCCAGTCATTGGGCGCGATAATGAAATCATGCGAATAATGCAGATTCTCTCACGCCGTACCAAAAATAACCCTATTTTAATAGGTGAAGCGGGGACTGGTAAAACAGCTGTGGTGGAAGGCTTAGCACAACGTATATCTAAAGGGAATGTTCCAGAATCTTTAAAAGAAAAAGAACTTGTTTCGCTCGACTTGGGTTCGTTGATTGCGGGTACAAAGTATCGTGGAGAATTCGAAGAACGCCTGAAGGGGATAATGAAAGAGATTGAGAGAGCTGATGGAAAAATAATTCTTTTCATTGACGAGATTCATACTATTGTCGGCGCTGGTGGTGCTGAAGGCTCTCTCGATGCATCCAATATGTTGAAGCCGGCACTTTCTCGTGGAGAACTTCGTGCGATTGGAGCCACGACTCTAAAAGAATATCAAAAACATATTGAAAAAGACCCCGCACTGGCGAGACGATTTCAACCTGTCTATATCGATGAGCCAGGAGTAGAAGATGCAATTTCAATTCTCCGAGGACTTAAAGAAAAATATGAACTCTTTCACGGAGTTAGGATTACTGACGATGCAATTGTTTCGGCGGTAAATCTTTCAGCCAGGTATATAACCAATAGATTTTTACCAGACAAAGCGGTGGACTTAATCGACGAAGCTTCCTCGTCTCTCAAAATAGCGCTTGAAAACAAGCCACCGCTACTGGAGGAAGCACACAGAAAAATAATGCGTCTAGAAATAGAAAAAGAAGCACTCAAACAAGAAAGTGAAGACAACAAAGATGCCAGAAAAAGAGTTAAAGAAATAGATAAAGAAATTGGTAATTTGTATGAAAAAACAAAAGAACTCGAATTGAAATGGAAAAATGAAAGATCAATCGTTATTGAAATTAGAGCGATTAAAAAAGATTTGGAGACCATGCGTCTCGAGGCCGAAGATGCCGAGATGCGTGCAGATTTAGTCAAAGCAGCAGAAATACGTTATGGGAAAATACCCGCATCTAAAAAAGAACTCGAAACAAAACTTCTTCGTTTGAAAAAACTTCAAAAATCTCGCCGTATCTTAAAAGAAGAAATTACTTCAGAAGATATTGCCGAGGTGGTGGCTAGATGGACAGGTATTCCACTTACAAAGATGCTAGAAGAAGAACGAGAAAAACTAGAAAGAATGGAAGGAGAGTTGAAAAAGAGAGTGATAGGGCAAGAGGCAGCTATTTCTAGAGTGGCGGATATCATTCGTCTTTCTCGTGCGGGCATCGGAGATCCCAACAGACCTATCGGTTCATTTATCTTTTTAGGTCCAACAGGAGTGGGGAAAACAGAACTTACCAAAGCTCTGGGAGCTTTTATGTTCAACGACGACCGTGCGCTCATTCGCGTAGATATGTCCGAATATATGGAGAGACACTCTATATCTAAACTCATTGGTTCTCCACCGGGCTATGTCGGGTATGATGAAGCGGGACAATTAACGGAAGCCGTTAGACATAGACCCTATGCAGTGGTACTTTTCGATGAAATTGAAAAAGCACACCCTGAAGTGTTTAATATGTTACTCCAAGTGATTGATGAAGGAAGACTAACGGATGGAAAGGGAAGAGTAGTAAACTTTAAAAATACAATTTTGATTTTGACTTCAAACATTGGTTCACAATTCGTAGAAAAAATGGAATCGATTGGATTCTCAAATAATTCTGGTAAACAAGATTACAGCAAGACCAAAGAAAAAGTTTTGGAAGCACTCAAAGAACATTTTCGTCCAGAGTTCTTGAACAGAATAGATGAGACGATTGTCTTTGATATCTTGTCCGAAGAGGCCATTAAAGAAATAGTAAACCTTAGAGTAAAAGTCGTAAAAGATAGACTTCATGCTAAGGGTATTGAGCTTAAGATTAACGATGAAGCACTTCTATACCTTGCCAAAGTTGGCTATGACCCTCATTATGGTGCTAGACCTTTAAATCGCCTAATTCAAAACAAAATTCTCAACCCAGTAGCCTCATATATTATTTCAAATGGTGTGAAAAGTGGAGATACGGTAGTGGTCACAGTAAAGAATGACGAACTTATGATTCAAAATCAAAAAGGTCACTTTAAAAGAAAGACAGGAAAAATTAAAAGCACTTTAGAGGTTAGGCCAAAGTCTTCAGCCTAGTTGTGCGTCGGGGGAAAAAGGGTGTATATAAAATATAGCTTTTTATTCTTGACTTTTTAATCAAAATGGTGTATACTTATAAAATATAGCTCTTTAATAAAGAATCACTTACAGAGACGAGCTTTTTGAGCCTTAAAATATTAGGACTTATGAAGCTCGTCTCAATTAGAGACAAGTCGTCGCCGAGCGATTTCGGTAGATCAAACAATAGGAGATGATGTCGATGAAAACAGCATTGAACACGTCTGCTCTGGTGACGGCACCTGACTACACGATGGCGCAATCCATCCTCGGCGCGGATTTCATCACGCCGGAGGAGATCGCCAAGGTTCGCACGAGCATCGTCTACACTGACGAACAGATCACGGCCCTCGCCGAAAGTCTGCCGTCGTTTGATGTGCTCGAGTGGTGCAAGCAGAACGGTTGCGCCGTCATGCCCGCACCGCCCTCGGCGATGTCCACACTCGACGTGCGTGAGATCCAGTCCGCCCACTTCTACTCGAAGATGGGTGGATTGTACTCGGATCAGAAGTTCGCTCGTGAGGACAAGACGTCGTTCGGATGGCTCGCCACCAGGAAGACGCCAGTTCCGAACTCGACCAGCAAAAACTGGAAGAAGCAGAGCAAGCTTCTCTCCGCGCTCGAACATTTTCCGAACGCCGCCGAAATGAGTTGGTTCATCACGACCTACTTCGAGGTCCGTGGTATCCGACTCTTCGAAAGCATCTACGTTCGGACGTCCAGTCTCGATTCGGGCGGCAGCCGTGTCAGCGTCGGTGGCTTCGGTGCCAGGGGTCTCTACGTCCGCAGCTGGCGCGGCGATCGCCGCGACGACGCTATCGGCGTCTCGTCTGCCAGGAAGTAGATCCTGGAATTCTTGAGGACTTGTTCCTCTTGAATACTTGAGCCTCCGCGCCAATTTTTGGGTGCGGAGGCTCTGGGGTAAGTGATTCTTTTAATATCAATGCGAACCATGAGGTTCGTCACAGGCCTCGTGGAAAGCTATGCTTCTCTCGAGGTCTTTCTATTTTTATACGATAATATATAATATTTATATCTTGCTAATGTAGCTTGGATTACGGTTCAAGCTCGCGAGATATCTCACCTTGAGATATCGCCAGATTACTATTGGTCTACGGATCACTGTAGAGTGCGGTTAAGGATAGAGAGAACTTCTTGCCCGCTTCTTTTGGAGATGTTTTCTGAACTGCTCCTAAATAAAATACAAAAAGGAAAGGATATAGGCTTTTTAAAAGTAGTAAACCTCAACTTTTGGTGACATAGATGGAAGCGAGCAATATCTCGATTCGGACGGCAACCGTGTCAACGTCGGTAACTTCGATGCCAAGGGTCTCAACGTCAACAACTGGAACGACGATAACCGCAACGACGATATCGGCGTCTCGTCTGCCAGGCAGTCATAGCTCTATCCCAACTAAAAACTCCCACATGTTTATTTGTGGGAGTTTTTAGTTAAAGTTCTTTTGTGGATTTTATCCATCCTCCTAGCATTTTTCCTATCTCATCAAGCTCAGCTTCGATGAGAATGTAGGTTTTTGGTGAAATCGCTTTTACGTCTTTCATAAGGCGTACGCAAACTTTAAGGAAGTTTAGTTTGACACTAGTTTTCTCTAAGGTCGACAACTTCTCTATTCTAGATTGTTGACTAGCGAGTAGAATGCCTTCCAAAACAGTTATCAGAGTACTCTCGCACTTTTGCCACAAGATATAACGGTCTTGTTTGGGAACTACCAAACGTAGCTTGTAAAATTCTTTATAAAGGTCGTAGGATTTTTTTAAGATGGGAATATCTAGGTCATTCATATATGAAAATATTTAAAGATTTATACTGGTTGATAATCTCACCTAAAACATTGTTTCGAGCATGGGATATATTTAAGTCTGATAAGAGTAGTAAGCCCGATGTTATAGATTTTGAACTTGATCTTGAAAGAAACATCTTTGGTCTGTACAGGGATTTGAAGAGTGAATCTTATAAGCATGGCCCGTATAAAGGATTTTATATTCATGATCCTAAGTTACGCAGAATTCACAAAGCGACTGTTCGAGATCGTGTTCTTCACCATGCGATTTTTAGCGTAATCAATCCAATATTTGAACCTACCTTCATTGCGAATTCTTTTTCTTGCCGTGTTGGCAAGGGAACGCATAAGGGAATGGAAAAAGTTAGAGATATGATTCGGACAGTGAGTGAAAACAATACGAAACCATGCTATGCCTTGAAATGCGACATCAGGAAATTTTTTGATTCGGTTGATCACGATGTTCTTATCAGTATTCTCCAAAGGAAAATAAAAGATAAAAAAGTAATGGATCTTATGCGAGAAATTGTCGAGAGCTTTGTGGCAAGCAGGCCGAATCTGTTTGAACGGAGAGGCATACCTATCGGGAATTTAACATCACAGATCTTCGCCAATATTTACATGAATGAATTTGATCAATTTATTAAGCATGAGCTGAAGATTAAACACTATGCTAGGTACACTGATGATTTTATGATCGTTTCTAACGACAGGATGTACTTACAAAAGTTGATTAGTCCAATCCAAGATTTTTTAAGGACCAACCTATGCCTAGAACTGCATCCGAAGAAAATTCACATAACTAAACATAATCGCGGTGTTGATTTTCTAGGGTATGTTATCTTGCCCGAGCATATCAAGCTGAGGACAAAGACAAAACGAAGAGTTCTAAGAAATCTGCGAACGGCAGTGGGTCGTTACAAGAGAGGAGAGATTAGCGAATTAGTACTTGATTCTTCTCTCCAGTCTTACCTAGGAGTTTTGTCACATGCAGATGCACACAATTTTTCTACAAACCTAAAAAATTATTTTTTCTTCATGAAGAATGAGTAATTCACCAATTGGTTAAACTAATTATAGCAATTAATTTACTACTTGTCAAGTAAAATCTGGTGCGTCGGGAAGGAATTTCTCGCCCTACGGGCGCGGGTGCTTTTCTAGCTCGCTTTACTCGCAAAGAAAAGCCTTTCTCATCCTTCACGAAAGCAAAGCAGTTTGCTTCCTCTCGCCGAGACATAAATTAAAAACCCAAGCAGAAGCTTGAGTTTTTTAATTTTGTGCGTCGGGAAGGATTCGAACCTTCGTAGCCCGGAGGCGACAGATTTACAGTCTGTTGTAATTGACCACTCTACCACCGACGCGTGTATATAAAATAACACAAAAATCTTTTTTAATCCAGACACATATGGAGATCATTGAAACAAAAAGTACCAGTGGTCTCTTTTTGTTTTTGCCTAAAAAGATTTTATATGTTATGATTTATCAAAGCAGTTAGGGCCTTATCGGGCTTTTTTTGTTTAAGTAAAAAAATCAAAATGGAAATTAGAAATATAGCAATTATAGCCCACGTGGACCATGGCAAGACCACTCTTACCGATGCCTTAATGCAACAAAACGGTGCTACCTCGGGAGAAGGGGTATCGATGGACTCAAACGCTTTAGAAAAAGAGCGAGGTATTACTATTTACTCAAAAAATACTTCCATTAAATATAAGGGTACTAAGATAAACATTGTAGATACTCCAGGTCACGCAGATTTCGGTTCAGAGGTAGAACGAGTTTTGCGAGCTATCGATTCGGTGCTTCTTTTGGTTGACGCCGCGGAGGGACCAATGCCTCAAACTAGATTTGTTTTAAAAAAGTCTTTAGAGCTAGGGCTCAAGCCGATTGTGGTGATAAACAAGATAGACAAGCCATCTGCCGACCCGCACAGAGTTCACGAAGAGGTCTTAGAATTATTTTTTGAATTGGGAGCTAATGAAGAACAAGCAAATTTTGAAACAATTTATGCAATCGGGCGTGAAGGCAAGGCATTTAAGAATTTAGGAGACAAATCCGACGACCTTTCTCCGCTCTTGGAATTAATTTTAGAAAAAGTTCCTCCTGCTTCAAAAAGTGAAGATGGAACAATGTCAGCACAAGTTTTCAACCTTGGCTATGACAACTTTTTGGGCAGAATGGCTGTAGCTCGAATTTATTCCGGCAAAATATCATCCCCAAGCCAAGTTTTTGTGAAAGGAGAAAATGGCACAAGGGCTGGGAAGATAACCAAACTTTTTGTCTTTGAAGGAATAAATAGAAAAGAAGTGGATGTCGCAACCTCGGGCGACATCGTTCTCTTGGCGGGCATTCCAGATATTTATATTGGAGAAACTCTTTGTGGAGATGAATCAGTAGAACCTCTGCCCCATATCGCAATCGATGAACCAACCCTTTCTCTTAATTTTTTAGTGAATGATTCAACATTTGCAGGACGCGAAGGTAAATTTGTAACCGGAAGACAAATAAAAGAAAGATTGGAAAAAGAACTAGAAATAAATGTCGGACTAAAAGTAGATTTTTCTCCAGACCAAGGTGTCGCATCTGGTCCAACTTTTTTTAAAGTTTACGGAAGAGGGGAGTTGCATGTTGCTATATTGCTCGAGAATATGCGTCGAGAAGGTTTTGAGTTACAAGTTTCTCAACCAGAAGTGATTTTCAAAGAAAATCATAGCAAGCGGAGTGAACCATATGAGGAGCTTGTAATTGATGTACCCATTGAGTACTCTGGGGGTATTATTGAAAAAATTAGTAAGCGTCGAGGACTCATGAAAGAAATGACAGAGAAAGAAGGTATCGCTAGAATCATTTTTGATATCCCGACGAGAGGACTTTTGGGCTACCGAGGAGAATTTATTATCGACACCAAGGGTGAGGGAATCATTTCTTCACGAGTGGTGGGCTTTAGAGAATACGCTGGAGAAATTAAAAAAAGAGAGTACGGATCTATGGTTTCGATGGTCGCTGGAAAGGCAGTTTCTTTTGCCCTTGCAAATTTACAAGAACGTGGTATACTGTATATCGAACATGCAACAGAGGTTTATGAAGGCATGGTTATTGGTAATGTTTTGAAGGGGGAAGATATGGCTGTAAACCCCACTAAAGGAAAACAACTTACCAATATGCGAGCTTCGGGTACAGACGAAGCCTTATTTTTAAAGCCCGTTTTCACTTTGAGTATTGAAAGAGGCCTAGAAGTAATGAATGCGGATGAATATTTGGAAATAACCCCCAAAAGTGTCCGACTTCGCAAGAAGTACTTGACCGAGCTCGACAGAGCACGCGGGAAGAGAGAGAAAAAAAGTTAGTATATTTGACACCATACCAACTTCGTGTATTATTAATATAATAATAAACAAAATTTTTTTTACAATTTGCTTTTAAATTAAAAAATATGTCTTCAATATCTTTCAAACCTAAACAAGTTACTAAAAGAATGACTTCACATCTACAAGACCGCGCTAGCGATGTCATTATGAATCGTTTTGGGCTGACTCCAGATGCTGCTAGAAAAACTCTTGAGGAAATCGGTAAAAAATATAACATTACTAGAGAGCGTGTACGACAAATTGAGGATGCGGCTCTCTCTTTAATAAAAAAATCAGATGCTTACAAAAAAGAGCAAGAAGTTTTTGACGAATTGAAGAAATTAATAACTTCTCTAGGAGGTATTGTGGCAGAACATGAGTTTCTACACCATGTTTCAAAAGACAAAGCAACACAAAACCACATTCATTTTTATTTAGTACTAGGGGATTCTTTTAAAAAGCATAGAGAAGACGACCACTTTCGTACTCGTTGGAGTGTCAACGATGAAATGGCCAGCAAAGTGCATGACTCTCTAAAAAAACTTTACGCAGGATTGGACGATGAAGACTTGGTGCCAGAAACAGAAATGATTAAAAAGTTTTTTGATCATTTAAAGGGTATGGCTGATCAGTATATGAACGAAGAGATAGCCAAAAGATGGCTTTCTATTTCAAAAACCATTGGCAAAAATCCACTAGGAGATTGGGGTAAAGCAAGTTCACCCAACGTTCGTACTCGCGGAGTTAAAGATTACGCTTTTTTGGTGATGAGGAAACATGGAAGCCCAATGCATTTCAGGGAAGTTGCAGATTCTATTTCAAAAACTTTCGGCAAGAAAACACATTATGCAACTTGCCATAATGAGCTTATCAAAGATAAGCGCTTTATTTTGGTTGGTAGGGGAATGTATGCTCTTTCTGAATGGGGATACAAAGCGGGTATTGCTCGTGATGTCATCCGAGATATCCTAAAAACAGAAGGACCACTTTCTAAGGAAGATGTAGTGGAAAAAGTAATGAAAGAAAGATATTTTAAGAAAAATACTATTTTAGTAAATTTGGTCAATCCTAAATATTTCAAAAAGACTAAGAATGGACTTTACTCTTTGGTTTCCTAGGCTGTTCTCCACTACTCGTCTTTTGAGCTCTTTTGTATTAAAATAGAATAACATGATTATTAATGAAATACTTTTTTTCATCTATAAAATCTTTATTGGGCTTTTACCCTTTATTGGAATTTTTATACTTCTTCGAATAACATGGACTTTTTGGCTTCATTATGTGCAACAAGATTTTATTTCTGGGATAGACTTTGTTTTGCTCGAAATAATACCTCCACGCGAAGTACTTCGTTCTCCCCAGGCAATGGAGCTTTTTTTCACTAACGCTCTATATCACTTTAGTTACAAAGGAGGTAAAGAAGAGTTTTGGCAGGGAGCCGTGTGGTTTTGGTTTTCTCTTGAGATTGCTTCTATTGATGGGCAAGTGCGTTTCTATATCCGTACTCCTACGCGTGTACGAGGGCTTATTGAAACACAAATGTATGCTCAATATCCTCAAGCACAAGTAAGAGCTGTGGAAGACTATACTCTGGCTGTTGATGAAATTTCTGCCAAGAGTGCTTGGCATGGCTGGGGTTGTGAATTTGATTTAATAAAACCCGAAGCTTTTCCAATTAAAACTTATGTTGATTTTGGTTTAGACAAAGACCCCAAAGAAGAATATAAAGTTGACCCCATCTCTCCAATTATAGAACTCTTTGGATCCCTCAAAAAGGGAGAACAGATGTGGATGCAGATTGTAATTACACCCTCAAAGAAAACCTGGCGTACTCCAGGGATTTGGTTTGGAAAGCACGATTGGGTTGAGCAGTCTCAAGTAGCATTAAGAAAGCTATTGATTGAATTTACAGCTATTAAAGGTACCCCAGGAGAAGTTGGCGTCAAAGATTCTAGAATCGAAGTTCGTGTCCCAGACCATTTAAAAAACGCAGTAAAAAGAGCAAATGAAAAGACGACCAAGCTTGGTTTTGATACTGGAGTTAGGGTTATGTATGTTGCAAAAAAAGAAGCCTTCGACATGAACAATCGGAGAAATTTGCGTCTTGTTTTTCGCCAATATGCCAACCCTGACTTAAACCAATTTAATCGTATAAATGCAACTCAGGCAGATGCCTATGGAGGACTTTTTATGATTCCAACAAGTATTGTTACATTATTGGCGGACAGAATGTTGACCGAGTATCGTGAAAGATCTTTTTTCCATTCACCTATAAGACATAGCATCTTATCAAAAGCTCATATACCGTGGCCTCTTTCGCCGTTTATTTTTCCAGCCTATCGACATAGCCACACTTTTGTTTTAAATACTGAAGAGCTTGCCACACTTTGGCACTTCCCAGGTCAGATATTACAAGTACCAACCCTGGAGCGTATTGAATCCAAAGAAGCCTCACCTCCACCAAACCTGCCGATATAAATTATGGAAAACTTTCCTCCACCAGAAAACCAAAATCTTTTAGAAGATTTACCCCCAAAAAGCTTTCAATATAAAAAAATTGTTTTTTATATTGTTGGCGTTTTATTTTTGGGATTGTTTATATATTTTTCTCTATTCAATGTTCCAAGAAAATTCCCCGAAGGTGCAATCGTTGCTATTGAGCCAGGGGCAAGTTTAAGAAATACTTCACTGCAATTGAAAAACAAAGATATTATTCGCTCTAGAACTATTTTTGAGGCCCTTGTCATTTTATATAGTGGAGATAGATATATTATTTCGACAGATTATTTATTTGAAAAACCTGCTTCTGTCTTTGAGGTGGCGAGGCGTGTATCGAAAGGAGAAAGTCGTTTGGCTGCAATTAAAATAACAATTCCTGAAGGTTTTGATATTTCGGATATAGCTAACACGGTCTCATTGAAATTATTGAATTTCGATAAAAATAAATTTCTTCTCGAGGCCCAAGATAAAGAAGGATATCTTTTTCCCGATACCTATTTTTTCCTAACAAGAGCTACCCATGTAGATGTTTTGAAATACATGACTGCCAATTTTGAGAAAAAGATAGCTCCGCTTCGTGCTGAAATTTTAACTACAGGAAGAACTGAAGAAGATATTATAATTATGGCATCTATTGTTGAAAAAGAGGCCAAAGGGGATGCAGATCGTGCAACAATTGCGGGGATACTTTGGAAACGAATTTCTTTGGGTAGGGCTCTGGAAGTAGATGCTGCTCCTGTGACTTATAAAGAAAAAGGACTTCCCAAAAATCCTATTTGCAATCCAGGACTTGAGGCAATAAAAGCAACTATTTATCCGGAGGCTTCTCCCTATTTATATTATTTGCACGACAAAGAAGGAAATATTCACTATGCTAAAAATTTTGAGGAACACAAAAAAAATAAATTTAAATACTTAAGGTAACGTCACGCTTTAATGGACGATTGCACGACATGATTTCGTAAAACCACATGAGAAAACACAATTTAGCTTTTATCGACATAGAAACCACTGGACTCAATGTTCTTAAACATGAGATTATTGAGATTGGGTGTGTGTTGACTACTCCCACCTTTGAAATTATTGAAGAATTTGAATTAAAGATTAAACCAGAGCATATAGAAGATGCAGACCCCGTATCTCTTAAAATAAGTAATTATAATCCTGATTTATGGACTGAGGCTCTAACTCTAGGAGCTGCCATGAAAATATTTTCCCAAAAAACAAAAGACTCTATTATGGTAGGACAGAATGTTGCCTTCGATTCTGGTTTTTTAGAATATGTCTTTGCAAAATTAAAATTAGCTAACAGCATGCATTATCACAAACTGGATACTATTTCGATTGCTTGGGCCAAACTCCATAGGGCTCCAGATTTGGAGCATTTTTCTTTGCGTGAAATGTGTGTTCGTTTTGGTATTGATAATGACCGTCCGCATACTGCACTTTCAGATGCTCGTGCCACTTACGAACTTTACAAAAAGTTGATGAGTCTGTAAACTCAAAATATCTTATATATAGGTATATTGCGTTATGAATAAAAAGAAAAAAACCGTTTTCGTGGGTCTTTCCGGTGGGGTAGATTCGGCTGTCAGTGCTATGCTCCTGCAACAACAAGGCTATAATGTCGTTGGGGTTTTTATTCGCACCTGGCACCCAGACTTTCTAGAATGCAATGAAGAAGAAGAACGACTGGACGCTATCAGAGTCGCTGCTCATTTAGACATACCATTTTTGACTTTTGATTTTGAAGATATTTATAAAAAAGAAGTTGCGGATTATATGATTTCCGAATATAAGGCTGGTCGTACACCTAACGGAGATGTCATGTGTAATAAATATGTGAAGTTCGGGGCTTTTTTAGATAAAGCGCTTTCGATGGGAGTAGATTTTGTCGCCACGGGACACTATGCCCGCGTAGCGCAAGTTAAAAGTTATAAAGTTCATAAAGTAAAAAGTGAAAATCAAAAACTTTCAACTTTCGACTTTACACTTTCAACTGGCCTAGATCCCAGCAAGGATCAGGCTTATTTTCTCTGGACATTGAAACAAGAACAATTAAAGAAAATTTTATTTCCAATTGGACACTTAAAGAAAAGTGATGTTCGTAAATTGGCCAAGAAGTTCAAACTACCGGTTGCCGATAAAAAAGACAGTCAGGGAATTTGTTTTTTGGGCCCAGTCGATTTAAAAGAATTTTTGAAACATTACATAAAAGAAAAGAAAGGAAAAGTTGTACTTGCCCGCCAAAGCCTTGGCGACGGCGGGAACGAAGAAAGCGAGACTATAGGTCACCACAGCGGTGTGACTTTTTATACGCTAGGAGAGAGGCATGGTTTTACTATTACAGAAAAAACCCCAGAAGATAAGCCTTACTATATTAGAGGTAAGGATATTAAGAGAAATATTTTAATTGTTTCACAAAATCACCAAAAAAGTCATTCTAACATTCTAACGAACATTGGAATGAAAAACATAAACTGGATTTCAGGTATTCCGAATACAAATAAAAAATACATCGCCCAAGTTCGTTATCATGGAGAGCTTTTATCCTGTGTAGTAAAAAGTGCAGATATGAATAGAGCTGAAATTATTTTTGAAAAACCTGTTTTAGTGGATGCTGGGCAATCAGTGGTTATCTATGACAATGAGGTTTGCCTCGGTGGCGGAGTTGTCGTATAATTTAAGGATGATACAATTTTTTACACAAAATAGTGAAATTATAATTAGATTATTAGTAGCAGTAAGTTTGGGTATGTTGATTGGGGTGGAACGCGCTTTTGTGCACAAAGAAGCTGGAATGAAAACACATGCCCTTGTCTCTATCGGCTCAGCTTTGTTTGTAATTATTTCTGAATTTTTAGCTGTGCGCTATGCGGGTATTAGTGGTTTTGATCCAGCCAGAATGGCTTCCCAAATAATCGTGGGTATTGGTTTCTTGGGCGCTGGTTCTATTATCCTACAAGGCTCTCGTCTTTCAGGACTTACCACCGCAGGAGGCCTATGGGTGACTGCAGGCATCGGTATGGCCGCTGGTTTTGGTTTTTTCGCACTTGCATTGATTGCAACCGTTTTAGTTCTTTTGGTACTGATTGTTGTTTTCTTGCTTGAAAAACATTTTAGAAAAATGACTGGTGGGTCAGATAATTCATAGATTTAGTTAACAAAAAAATGCAGTCACATGAAATTAGAGAAAAATTCTTAAAATTTTTTAAAAAAAGAGGACACAAAATAGTTCCTTCTTCTTCTCTGGTTCCAGAGAATGATCCTTCTGTTTTGTTCAATACTGCAGGCATGCAGCAATTCAAACCGTACTACACTGCGCCTGACAATGCAGTAAAAGACTTCGGAAGTAAAAATGTAACCAGTGTTCAGAAATGCGTACGCACTTCTGATATTGACGAAGTGGGGGATGACACACATCATACATTTTTAGAAATGTTGGGTAATTTTAGCTTTGGTGGATATGGCAAAGAAGAAGCAATAAATTATGCTTACGAATTCATAACCAAAGAGCTTGGCTTAAAAATTTCTTATGTGACTTTTTACAAAGGAGAAAAAACAGTACCCAGAGACAATGAATCAGTAAAAATTTGGGAAAAACTCGGTATTAAAGATATTCGTGAAGATGGCGCTGATGTTTTTTGGGGTCCTACTGGTGATTCTGGACCCTGTGGTCCAACCACTGAAATATATTGTAAAAATGCTAGTGGTCAAGATGTAGAAATTTGGAATATAGTTTTTAATGAGTATTTTTGCGACGGTTCTAGAGAACAATTAGACCAAGGTGAAGCGAAACTTTCCAAACTCCCAATACTTGGTATTGATACAGGAATGGGATTCGAACGTTTGCTAGCTATAGTACAAAATAAAAAAAACAATTATGAAACTGATCTTTTTAACAATGAAGAAACCCGTGAAGAAAGAATAGTAGCTGACCACACAAGAACGGCCTTATTTATGATTTCTGATGGAGTTATTCCATCAAATGTTGGAAGGGGTTATGTGTTGCGTAGACTAATTCGTCGAGCCGTGCGCTTTACCAAAGACCCTTTAAAGAACTATATTGCAAGATATAAAAAAATTTATCAAGGAATTTATATTCTAGATGATAAAGGAGAAATAGAAAAAGAAGAAAATAAATTTAGAGAAACACTAGAAAGGGGATTGAAAGAATTTGAAAAAGGAATCGATCCGTTTATTTTGGCTACTACCTATGGTTTTCCTATAGAACTTACCTTAGAATTGGCTAAAGAAAAAGGACAAGATATTAATCTTGAAGATTTTAATAAAAAAATGAGCGAGCATCAAAAACTTTCTCAGACATCCTCCGCTGGTATGTTTAAGGGTGGACTAGCAAATCATAATGAAAATACAATCAAATTACACACAGCACACCATTTACTTTTGGCGGGACTTAAAGCAATCGTGAGTCCAACCATAAAACAAAAGGGGAGTAATATTACCGAAGATAGACTTCGAATCGATTTTTCTTTTGAACGAAAATTAACCGACGAAGAGAAGAAACAAGTAGAAGATTGGGTTAATGTTAAAATTAAAAAAGGTCTCAAGGTTGTGCGTCATGAGATGCCATTAGCCGAAGCAGAAAAGCTCGGCGCGGAAATGGAATTTGGAGCAAAATACCCTGATATCGTTTCTGTTTATTTTATTGAAGACGAAGGCGGCAATGTAATTTCTAAAGAATTTTGCGGAGGTCCCCATGTGAAAAATACAGCAGAGCTGGATTTTTCATCCCGAGTAGTGGCGAGGGATATAGGTCCCTTTAAGATTCTAAAAGAAGAAGCTGTCTCGGTCGGTACTAGGCGTATAAAAGCTGTACTTCTCGCAGTAGGCTCATAAATATTTATGATATAATAAAAAATATGGGAATTTTTTCTGGGTCAAAAAAAGAAGGGGAATTGAGCTTAGTTTTTGATATAGGTTCTTCTTCTGTTGGAGGAGCACTTTTCTTTTTGAATAAATCGGGGGTTCCCAAAATAATTCATTCTATTCGTGAACCCATCGTGTTGCTTTCCCAAATGGATATTGACCAATTTCTATCCCTAACCATGAAATCTCTTTCAATAGTAGCTGAAAAAATTTCTAAAGCAGGAGTGGGGGCTCCAACTAAAATATTTTGTGTCTTAGCTGAGCCCTGGTATGGCTCTCAAACGAGAGTAATTAAACTATCAAAAAATACACCCTTTTTATTTAATACTAAACTTGCCGACAGCCTTATTGAAAAAGAAGTTGCGTTGTTTAAAGAAGAACACTTAGTAAGAAATATAGATGAGGGAGATAAGGTTTTACCTATTGAGCTCAAGAACATGGGTGTGTTGTTGAACGGCTATGCTACACACAACCCACTTGATCAAAAAACCAAAGAATTAGAAATGACTATTTTTCTGTCTATGAGCGGAGAACAATTTCTAAAAAATGTTCAAGAAATTATATTAAAACATTTTCATCGTGAGGAAATAAAGTTCTCATCTTTATTGATGGTGTCGTTTGCAACAATTCGAGACATGTTTGCACATCATGAGAATTTTCTTTTGATTGACATAGGTGGTGAAATTACCTCTATTTCCATGGTCAAAAAAGATGTACTGCGTGAAGCTGGTTCTTTTCCAACAGGGAAAAATTTTATAATAAGGGGTGTAGCATCAGAGCTTAATTGTTCTTTAGAAGAAGCCAAGTCTTTGATTTCTTTATATAAAGATGGTCACACAAATCCATCCATTCAAAATAGATTAGAAGGAGCCATCAATAAATTACAATCAGAATGGTCAAAGAAATTTCACAAAACACTCGCTGGATTATCGAAAGACATTTCTGTTCCCGCGGTTATTTTTTTGACTGCCGATCCAGATTTAGCTGATTTATTCCTCCAGACAATTAAAAATGATCAAAAAAATCAGTATACTTTGACTGACTCAGAATTTAAAATTACTTATTTTGGGAAAGAAGAGCTTCATGGGGCTGTTGTATTGGAAGGCAAAGTTGCCCACGATCCATTCCTCATCTTAGAAGCTATTTATATTAATCGTTTTATTTGCTAGAATAATACTATGTCTCCCAACCTACTTCAAGATTTAAAAATTAGAAAAAAAATAGAAGATGTTCGGCCCATAGCAGAACCATCCATAAAGAAGGTGGAGAATTCAAAACCCATAGAGCAACCAATTGAACAACCAAAAGAAGATTCTTCTCTCGATACAAAATTTGCTTCAGTTTATGAAACTAGCCGTGAAAAAAAATATAATGATGGGGGTAGGCCTCGTTTTGCTTTATGGTTGGTGGCTTTAATTTCTTTAGGTTTTTTATTTTTCGCTTTCTCTTTCTTGTTTACAAGTGCGAATATTATAATTATCCCTAAAATACAAAATATTAAATTAAATCAAACTCTACCTGCAGTAAAAAATGCTAGCTCCGAGACCGCCACATTGCCGTTTGATTTAGTCGTAGTTGATGGTGTTGAAAGTAAGATTATACAAGCGGGCGAAGAGCAAGATGTAGTAATCAAAGCTACGGGTATTGTAATTATTTATAATACTTACAGCCCGTCCTCTCAACCTCTAGCAATAGATACTCGCCTGGAAGGTTCAAACGGCAAAATCTATAAGACAGAAAAAAAACTTACTGTTCCAGGAATGGCGTCAGATGGTACACCTGGGGCTATAGAAGTAGGAATTTATGCATCTGAACCAGGAGAAGCATACAATAGCGAGCCCCTAGATTTTAAAATTTTAGGGTTCAAGGGCACTCCAAAATACTCTAAGTTTTATGCTAGATCCAAAGATAATCTTACAGGTGGTTTTGAGGGTAAATCAAGTATAGTTTCTGATGAAGAAAAAGCCAAAGCAACGATTGAACTAGAAAGTAGATTGAAAGATAAGCTTTTCAAAAAAGCAAGCGATCAGCTTCCTGCTGGATTTTTGTTATTTAAAAATGCGTCTTCTTTTACCAATGAAAATGTTTTCTTCTCTACAACCGATGGTGTAACTACAGCCAATCTCAAAGGTTCGCTCACAGGTATTCTTTTTGAAGAAAATAAATTAACAAAAAAGATTGCTGAAAATGTTATACCCAAATATGATGGGGGCGAAGTTTATATACCAGACATTCATGGCCTAAATTTTTCTCTAACAAACAAAGATACAACTTCTCTAATAGATACCCAGGGGATAACTTTCAACCTATCCGGCCCTGTAGATATGGTTTGGAGAGTTGACGAAGCTGAACTCGCCAATGATTTTCTGGGTCAAAAAAAGAAAGACTTTAATCAAATACTTTCTACATACATTAGCATAGACTCTGCACAGGTCACTCTTAATCCCTTCTGGAAAAGATCTTTTCCAGAAAAAACCAAAGACATACATATAATAGTGAATTACCCATAAAAAGATTGACCTTTCTTTATCATTTTGCTATAATTCAGGTCTCAAATGAGCGATTCTAAAAATGAAAAAATATTGACGGCTAGGGGAGTTGTTACTGAAGCACTTCCTTCAACTTTATTTAGAGTAAAAATAGAAGATAGTGGAGATGACCAGAAAGAAATTTTAGCTTATCTTTCGGGCAAAATGCGTATGCATCGAATTAAGGTTTTGATTGGAGATGTGGTAGAGATGGTTCTTGACCCATATGGTGGAAAGGGGAGAATAGTCAAGAGATTATAAAGGGGTTGTAATTTTTTAATAGATGGTGTATCATGACGGGGTAGTCTAAAAATTGTTATAGAGATTGAAAAATAAGGGTTTCCCCCTTTCTTTTTGTCTTATGTTGACGAAACGACACAGCTAGAGCGTCTGTTTTAAAATAAAATGAAAATTAGATCAGCAGTACAAAAAATTTGTGATAATTGTAAAATAGTCAAGCGGGCTAGGCATTTAAGAGTGATTTGCACCAACCCAAAGCATAAACAGAAACAATAATTTTTATGAGAATTCTTGGAATCACAGTACCAGACGAAAAACGACTTGAGATTGGCTTGACCTGTTTTTATGGCATTGGTATCTCCAAGGCTCGTCGCATTTTAGACCAAGCTGGAATTTCACATGGCAAAAAGGCCAAAGACCTAACCGCTGATGAAGAAAATAAAATTCGTTTGATCGTAGAAAAGACACCCATCGAAGGTAATTTAAAAAGAGAAATTTCAGCAAATATTAAAAGACTGAAGGATATCAAAAGTTATCGAGGGATTAGACATATAAAAAGATTACCTGTTAGAGGACAAAGAACTAAAACAAATTCAAGAACAGTCAGAGGTAACGTTCGAAAAACAATGGCGTCTGGAAAGAGAAAAGAAAGTAAAACCTAATAATATATAAATATGGGAAAGACGAAAATTATAAAAGAAAAAGACAGTAAGGAGGTTGGTTCTACTACGGAACAAATAAAGGCAACACCCGCCAAAGCATCAAAAAAGAAATTATCTTCTGGGGTTGTTTATGTGGATGCTACTTTCAATAATACAAAAGTTCTTTTTACAGATAAGATAGGTAACGCATTATTTTGGTCTAGCTCTGGAAGTCTAGGTTTTAGAGGAGCCAAAAAGGGAACCCCTTTTGCCGCTTCCAAAGTCGGAGATATTGTCGGAGGTAAAGCTTCTAGTATCGGGGTTGTCGACGCAGGTGTTGTGGTGCGAGGAGTTGGTTCTGGGCGTGAACCAGCCATCAGAGCATTTATGGCACACGGCATCGAAATAACTTCGATTAAGGATGCTACCCCTGTACCACACAATGGACCGAAAGCCAAAAAACCCAGACGAGTGTAAAACTTTATGAACTTTATGAACTTTATAACTTAATTATGTTATCAAAACCAAAATTTAAAATTTGCAGAAGACTGGGTCCAGGAGTATATGACAAATGTCAGACTCCAAAATTTTCGGCTTCGTCTGGGGTATTTTCTCGAGCCGGTGGACGCCGACCCAAAGCTCCTTCTGAATACGGAGCTCAACTTATCGAAAAACAAAAAATTCGTTTTTCTTATGGTATAACTGAACGCCAACTTTCAAATTATGTTAAAAAAGCAGTTCACGCTAAGGGTACATTTACAACAGAGAAGTTTTACGAAGAACTCGAATCTCGTCTTGATAATGTAGTCTACCGAATGGGTCTTGCGAACAGTCGTCGTGCAGCTAGACAAATGGTCTCCCATGGACACTTTATGGTGAATGATAAAAAAGTCACTGTTCCGTCTTATGAAGTTACACCGAACGATGTTGTTAAAATTCGCGAAGGGTCAAAGAGTAAGAAGATTTTCAGTCTTTTAGAAGAAAAGCTTAAAGATTACAATCCACCCTCTTGGCTTTCTTTTGATTTTAGTAAAATGGAAGGGCACATTACCGCTAAGCCTAAAAACATAGAAACCTTTCTTGATTTAAATGCCGTGCTTGAATTTTATAGTCGTTAAACTTTATAACTTTATAAACATTATTAACTTTTAACTAATAAAATATGCCTGAATATAAAATAATTATGCCTTCGAAACCCCGTGTTGTTTTGGAAGAAGGAAATAAGGGAGTATTTGAAATAGATGGTTTATACCCTGGCTATGGACACACCTTGGGTAATAGTCTTCGACGCATCATCCTTTCTTCATTGCCGGGTGCGAGTATTACATCTATAAAAATAGATGGCGTGATGCATGAATTTCAAACAATGGATGGAATCAAAGAAGATGTAGTTGTAATGATTTTAAATTTAAAGAAGACTCGTTTTAAAATGTTGTCGGATGAACCCCAGACTGTAAGTTTGTCAGTCAAAGGACCTAAAGAGGTTTTGGCCTCTGACATCAAGACTGGTGGACAAGTAGAAATACTAAATCCAGAACTTCATATTGTAGAAGTTTCAGGTAAAGTAAATTTAAGCATAGAAATGAAAATTGAAAAGGGGCTTGGGTTTATTCCGAAAGAAGTAATACAGAAAGATAAGGTGGACATAGGCACAATTGCTGTGGATGCTATCTTTACTCCTATTCGCAGAGTTTCTTACGAAGTTGAAAACATGCGTGTTGGTGATAAGACAAACCACAATCGTTTACGAATTTCCATAGAAACAGATGGAACCCTAACTCCACGTGAAGCTCTTTCTCAGTCGATAGCAACAATGATTCACCAGCTTAAGGCAATAATTGATTTCAAAGAAGAAGAGGAAGTAGTTCTTGAAGAAAAAGTTGTTAAGAAGGGAGGAGAAAAAGAAGATGAAGACAAGAAAGGGGATGATTTTACAGATGTTTTAAAAACACGAACTGATAGCCTAGATCTTTCTACTCGAACTCAAAATGCGCTTTCTACTGCTAATATAAGAACACTGGGGGGGCTAGCTCGCAAAAAGCGTGAAGATTTATTAGAAGTTGAGGGTATTGGAGAAAAAGGTATTACCGAGATAAAAAAAGTACTTGGTTCGTTTGGTCTTAATTTGAAAGAATAATTTAAACTTATGAGACACCATAATTCAAAAAGAAAATTCGGAAGAGAGAAAAAGGGAAGAGATATGCTGATTTCTTCATTAGCACTCAATTTGATTGTGCGTGGCAAAATGAAGACCACCCTACCTAAGGCAAAAGAACTGAGACCTTTTATTGAAAAACTTGTAACTTCTGCAAAGAAAGGAGATTTGAATTCTCGCCGCATAGTTATGTCAAAGCTTGTAAATCGCAGACCTGAGGTTAAAAAACTTTTTGATGTTATTGCCAAGAATTATGTAGATAAGAAGGGTGGATATACTAGAATTCTAAAATTGGGAGTCAGAAAATCAGATGGAGCAGAGGTTGCTATTATTGAATTTGTATAAAATATATTTATGAAAAAGGTAAAAGAAACAAAAGAAAAGAAAACAAAAAGTATTCAAGAAATAAAAACCATTGATGCTTCTGGTAGAACTTTGGGCCGAGTAGCTTCGGAGATAGCTGTTATTTTAATGGGCAAAAACAAAGCTTCATATGAGCGCAATGTTTATTCTGGTTCTCCAGTGACTGTCGTGAACGCTTCCAAACTTCGCATTACACCAAAAAAACTTGAGGAGATTTATCATACTAGATATTCAGGTATGCCTGGAGGCTTGAGAATTTTGAAAGGTACTGAAACAGCTGAGAAGAAAGGCTTAAAAGAGTTGATAAAATTGGCGACATATCAAATGCTTCCAGACAACAAACTAAGAAGGGAAATGATGAAAAATTTAAAAATTGAAGATTAATTTTAAAAATATGACGAAAGAAACAACACAAGAAAAATATTTTGAAGCAGTGGGACGAAGAAAAACTTCTACCGCACGAGTGCGTATTTGGCCTGGAGCAAAAACAAGTTTCATCATCAATGACAAAGATGCTAAAGATTATTTTCACACAGAAGGAGAGCGTCGTTTGATAAATGATCCTATAATCAAAGTTCCTACTACTGAAAAAACAAAATGGGTTATTCAAGTAAAAGTTTCTGGCGGAGGGACTCACTCTCAAGCAGAAGCAGTGCGCCATGGTCTAGCTCGAGCCCTCGTTTTATTTGATGCAGAGTTACGAAGCCCACTAAAAGTATTGGGATATTTAAAGCGTGATCCGAGGGCAAAAGAAAGACGTAAATTTGGACTCAAGAAGGCCCGCAAAGCTCCACAGTGGAGCAAGCGATAGAAACAAGCCGGCTGTAAGAGTTAATTTCAAAAGCCCTTCGGGGACTTTTGTTTTTGGTTATTTTCTGTGTTAATATAAAATTATGGGTGACACAGACGAAAAAAAACAAGAAACAGAGGCCGAAAAAAACGATTCTGAAGTTTTAGAATTTGAGTTTAATGACGACGGTGAAGAAGATTTAAGAAAAACCCTCAAAAAATTAAGAGCTGATTTGAAGGTGTGTAAAAAAGAAAAAGAAGAGTATCTAAATGGTTGGCAGAAAGAGCGAGCAGAGTTTGCAAATTATAAAAAACAAGAAGAAGACCGAAAAGCCCTTTTTTCAGAAGCAATGCGTGAGAGAATTTTGACCAGATTTTTGACGGTGATTGATAGTTTCAACATAGCTTTTGCAAACAAAGAAGCTTGGGCTAAGGTAGATGACAATTGGCGTAAGGGCGTGGAATATATTTATGCCCAGATGAATAATATTTTTGAAGAATACGGAGTCAAAGCTGTCGGCGAAGAAGGAGAAATTTTTGATCCCAACATACACCAATCTATAGATGTAGTTCCTACTGAAAATAGCGAACACGACCACAAGGTAGCCGAAGTTATACAAAGAGGATATAAATTGGGGGATAGAGTCTTGCGTCCCGCCAGAGTCAATGTTTATGAGTATAAAAATAAATAGTTAGATATCTGAAGCTTGCTTTGATTTCTAGAGGCAACACAAGGGTTTTTTTTGGAATCGAATGGGACAATAAGTGCAAGAATTACAGTTTACCCGACGACGATGTTGAAGAGCTTGTGGGGGATGTGTCTGATTGGGTTTCCCAACAGGCTTAGCTTCTGTGGTCGTTATATTACATCAGGTTGGTGGGGGAACAGCCCACCAACCTAAAACCAAGAGTCGTTAAGACTTCAAACGAAGAACACTGGCGGCTTTTTCTGTTTTTGTATGGCTAAAATATGTTAAGATAATTATATGGAGTTTGCGTTAAAACTTGTATGGTAGAAAATAATAAGAAAAAACTTACCGTTATATTTATGCTTTCTCTATTTTTGTCACCCGCTTTTGTTAAAGCAGAGGTGGTTTCGACAAACAATCAAGAGAGCAGGGGCAGTCAGCAGATTTTCAATATCCGAAAAATTATAGGAGAGAATACTCCAGATTTTATTGCCAAACCCATTATCAAAGGTACGGTTGCTCTAGAGACATGGAGGCAAGAAAAGAGGTTTAAGCTAAAAGATTTCAAGGAGGAAATAAAATTAAATATTGCTAGTTACGAAGATGAAAATGTTTCACCTGCATCCAAAGCTAAACAAAATGAATTCTCAAAAGCTTTAGAGTATGTAAAACTATTCTTTATTTCTTGTACTTTTTTTGTTTTCAATAATCAACTCGTATTTTACGGCTTTTTCTTGGTTGTCTTGTACTTCATTGTGCGCACCATTTGGCGCTTCTTTTTTTAATTTGTATTTTAAATTTAAGCGTGTAATATGAGTATATGGTACTCAGAATCCTTGCCTCTTTGGTGATATTAATATCAATCCTTTTTATGCCCCTTTGGCTGTCTATTATTTTAGCCTTGGGTGCAATGGTTTATTTTCGTCACTATTTTGAAGCTGTTTTATTGTTTGGTCTAGCCGATTTATTGTACGGAGTTCCTGAAGTTAGATTTTTGGGCTTCATTTTTAGTTCTTTAGTGCTGGCTGTCCTTTTCTTTTTGATAATCGAATTTATAAAAAAGAACTCTATGTTTTACAACAAATACAATGATTAGAAAAATTTTTCAAAAATACAGAAGAAAAAAAACAAATTTTTTCGTAGAACCAGACGAGATTTTTCTTGATTCAAAAAATTTGCAAAACTTTGACCTTCAGCAGTTTGAGGGCAGAATCGAAAAAACAATTTCCAAGAGGACAGTTTTTTCGTTGGGAGTATTGTTTATATTTTTCTCGGTAGTGTTTGGTGGCAGACTGATGTATCTTCAAATACACAAAGGCGAAGCTTATTTCCAAAGAAGTGAAAACAACATCCTAAAGAAAGTCATTATTTTTGCTGACAGAGGAATTATCTATGATAGAAATAAAGTTGAACTGGCTTGGAATAAAAAACAAGAACAAGATGGTGACATCAATACAACAGAAGAAATCACCTTTCCGATACGCTCTTATTTATCACCCGGTTTTTCGCATTTACTGGGGTATGTTAGTTATCCAGCTAAAGATAGTAGTGGAAATTACTGGCAAAGTGAATTTATAGGCAAAGACGGTCTTGAAAAAGAGTATGCTGAAAAGCTGAAAGGCGAAAATGGTTCTAAGATTATTGAGGTAGACGCACGTAAAACAATCCATTCGGAAAATATAGTCAATGTTCCGGCTCGTGGCGAAGATTTGGTGACTACTATTGATTCTAGAATTCAAGCGCAATTATTCTCTTTGATTAAGAATCTAGCAGAGAGCAATTCTTTCGTTGGAGGCGCTGGAGTAATTGCCGACATTCATACTGGTGAGATACTGACCGCGACTAGTTTTCCTGAATACAATTCTCAAATTCTTTCTTTGGGTAAAGAAAATGATATTATTCAAAACTACATCAACGACAAGCGAAAAGTTTTTCTAGACAGAACCCTTTCAGGGCTATATACCCCTGGTTCAATAGTAAAACCATTTCTTGCCATAGGAGCATTGGCCGAAGGAGTTATAGATCAATATAAGAAAATTCTATCGACTGGTTCAATTTCTATACCGAACCCTTATGTCAAAGATCAACCAACAATTTTTAAAGACTGGAAGGCTCATGGTTGGACAGATATGGCTCAAGCCATCGCTGTATCGAGCGATGTATATTTTTACTCAATTGGAGGAGGTTTTGAGGGCCAAAAAGGTATCGGTATTTTGAATATTGAAAAATATGCAAAACTTTTCGGTATTGGACAAAAAACAGGAGTTGATTTACCAGATGAGAAAGAAGGGGTAATTCCCAATCCTGAGTGGAAGCTTAAAAATTTTAAAGGAGATCCTTGGCGTGTTGGAGATACATACAACACAATAATTGGGCAATATGGTTTTCAAGTTACCCCCATGGAAATGGTCCGTGCCACTTCAGCAATAGCAAATTACGGAACACTTATAAATCCACATTTTATTTTGGGAGATGAGAGTAGAGAACAGAACACCTCTAAAGTTATTTTCCCTAAAGAATATTTTGATGTTGCTCGTGATGGTATGAGGCAGGCGGTGACTTATGGTACGGCGGTGGCGCTCAATGTGCCTTATGTAAAAGTTGCTGCCAAGACTGGTACCGCACAGGTGGGTATTTCTAAAAGTAAAGTTAATTCTTGGGTGATTGGTTTTTTTCCTTACGAAAACCCTAAGTACGCTTTTACTATAATGATGGAAGCGGGGCCTTCTTCAGGTAGCGTTGGAGCTTCTCCCATCATGAGGCAGCTTTTTGATTGGATGTCTATCAACACTCCAGAATATTTTGAATAACAAAAAAATCCACCAATACGGTGGATTTTTTTGTTTGATAAATGAAATTTAATTTATCGAACGACGCAAATTGCAACAGGATCTGGAATTGCAGTTTCATTAAGAGCTTCTGGAGCACAGACTTGAATTCGTCCAGTATTCAATGTCTCAATTGTATATTCATCAACTCCTACCCCCAAAGGTTCCAAAGGCAAAGCAGGGATATAAGTAGGAATTAAACAACCAAGATTTCCAGACGCATCACCAGTGGCAGAAGTTCCATTTGCTGTGGCAATATCGGTGGCAGTAGTAGGTATTTCATCACAGTGTTCTGTGTCTGAATCAAAAGATCCTTCAAAAATTCCTTTATTATCTGCAATTCTTTGACCGACTGCATTAAGAATCGCATTCACATTCGCTGTTCGTTGAGTATTGCGAGCTTGAGCAAATTGTTTTGCTGGGTTTATAGCAATGATGACAATAGCTGCCAAGATAGCAATAATACCGATAACGACCAAGATTTCTATAAGCGTAAAACCTTTATTATTCTTACTTATTTTTCTTAAATTCATAAAATTACCTTTTTTCTTATAATATTATTTCGACTTTTGAAAACTTTTTAAGTTGTTTTTTATATCATAGATTGTATAAAAATGCAACCACTAGACAGGGGATTACTACATCTTCTTATGTTTCAAACAAGTGGCGATAGTCCATTCAAAATTCCCTTTCTCTGCCAAATATTTCATCCTATCAATTGCCCAAATACAATCATCCAAATTATGTCCCAATACTTCGTAAAGTTTTTTTGCTTCGTAGGCCAATTTTCCATAACTCCTTTCCCTTTTTTGGAAAAAACTTTTAGGCATTTTATCCCAACCCCGCATTTCGTAATAGATATTTACGATTTCATGAACGGGGTTTATGGGCTTTTTTCGCTTCTTCTCAAGCTTCTTAAGATAGCCTTCAAACGGATTTTTGAGTTCATCATCCATATTTTTCATTTTAGCACAATTGTGTTATATTGCCTGATATGAGTCCCGTTAGAAGCCGCGGTCGCATTTTAATAAAAATAATCAAGCACAGTTGTGGTTTTTTGACCGCGACCTGCTTCTAAGCGGGATGAGCTTTTTTGTGAAGAAATTAGGCATTGATTTAGGGACAGCTAATACTTTAGTCTTTCTACCTGGCAAAGGAATAGTTCTAAACGAACCTTCAGTGGTGGCAGTTTCCGAACAAGATAATAAAATTGTGGCGATTGGTTTTGAGGCCAAAGATATGATAGGTAAAACTCCAGATTCTATCGTTACCTATCTTCCAATGAAAGATGGAGTAATCGCAGACTATCGAGTGACCGAAGCGATGCTAAAATATTTTATGAATAAAGCCCTGAAGCCTTTTAACTTTTTCAAACCAGATGTCATGATATCAGTGCCTGCCGGTGTCACTTCGACAGAGCGAAGAGCCGTCATTGAAGCAGCTATTCGTGCTGGCGCCAAGAATGCATATGTTGTCAAAGAACCTATTTTGGCTGCCATTGGAGCTGGTATTCCCATACACGAATCGAGGGGTTACATGGTGGTAGATATTGGCGGGGGTACTACCGATGTGGCAGTTATCTCGCTCGGGGGCATTGTCGCTTCAACTTCTGTAAAATGGGCGGGAAATAAAATAGACAAAGCTATTGCCGACTACATCAAAAAAACTTTCAACTTAGCAATAGGAGATAGAACCGCCGAAGAAGTAAAAATCAAAATCGGTGCAGCGATACCTCTAGAAGAAGAATTGCGAGTCACCATCAAAGGGCGAGATTTTATCCAAGGATTGCCGAGGTCTGCGCAAGTTGGCACCAATGAAATAGTCAAAGCTATCGATCATGAATTGAAACAAATAATCAAAGCCATCAAAGATGTCTTACAAGAAACTCCACCCGAGCTCGCCTCCGATATTATCGATTACGGCATCATTATGACTGGAGGTTCTTCGCAACTGCGAAATTTCACTGATTTGGTTTATAGAAAAACTGGAGTCAAAGCCACTCTAGCGGAAGACCCCATTTTCTGTGTTGTAAAAGGAACAGGTATTGCACTGGAACATATGGATGTATATAAAAAAGCAGTTTTGAGTAAAAAGTAGGCAACTAGGCACTAGGCACTAGGCACTAGGCACTAGGAAACTAGCTAAAACCTAAAACCCATGAACTTAATCCAACATATAGATAAAAATAATTTACATCATGCTTACCTCATCGAAGGTAGTAAAGATGAAGTTATTCCGCAGATTTTAATTTTTTTAGAAAGCATAGATGTTGAAATTGTTGGAAATCCAGATTTTCACCATATCAGCTTAGACTCTTTCAAAATCGAAGATGCTCGCAATTTAAAATCTCTTGGAGCCGAGAAGAGTTTTTCTAAAGTAGAAAACAAAAAGAAAGTTTTTATAATTTCTGTTAATAATTTTCTACTGGAAGCACAGAACACACTCCTCAAAATGTTTGAAGAACCCAAAGATAATACGCTTTTCTTTTTAGTGGTTCCAGAGGCGGACACACTTCTCAAAACTCTGGTTTCTAGGTTTTACTTAATAAAAAATAAAGGCAGTATGGAGGGTGAACTAAAAGAAGTGGAGAAGTTTGTAAGTATGTCTACTCGAGACAGGGTTGATTTCCTAAAAGAATTTGTGGCTCTTTCAAAAGAAGAGGAAGAAGAAGGAGATAGGACAGCAGATTCTACTCGTTCCAAGGCTTTAAAGTTTTTAAATTTACTTGAAGTATTTCTACACCGCAAGATTTTCGGCCAACAAGTAAATAAGAACACTTCCTTGAGTTTCTTTGAACATTTTTTTAAAGTTCGTGAGTTTTTACGCCAACCCGGATCTTCTGCCAAGAGTTTACTAGAATCAATTGCCCTCTCTGTGCCTCGTTTTTAATTTAAGTTTTTAAGTGCTATAATTACTTTATGCAATCCCGTTAGAAGTCTAATAACGGGAATATTGAGATAAAATTATTAATTAAGAAACTTCTAACGGGATGCAATACAATTTTTCCAATTTTAAAGTAGATCTAAAGAAAGTTGAAGATTTTTTAAACAAAGAATACAGCCAGCTCAATATCGGCAGGGCTTCTCCTTCAATTCTAGATGGTGTTTCTGTTGAATCTTACGGCACTCGTTCACCGCTTAAAAATGTTGCATCTATTTCAATCGAAGACCCCAAAACTTTACGCATTGCCCCTTGGGATAAAAATCAGATAAAAGAAATAGAAAAAGCCATCATTGCTTCCAATTTAGGGTTGTCGGTGGCTACAGATGATGCAGGTATTCGAGTTATTTTTCCGCAATTAACTACCGAGACCAGACAAACTCTTGTTAAAGTTCTTAAAGAAAAACTAGAAGATGCTCGCATTACTGTTCGCAAAGAACGCGAGACTATTTGGAACGATGTTCAAAAGAAAGAAGAAGATGCTGTTTTGACAGAAGATGAAAAGTTCCGAGCCAAAGAAGATTTACAAAAAATTATTGACGAAGCCAATGGTAAACTAGAAGCGATTTTCGAAAAGAAAGAGCGTGAAGTCATGGGGTAAAACAATATGAATCCCGTTAGAAATTATGAAACAATTTTTATTAAAAATTAAATATCAATACGATTTATTAGTAAATTTCTAACGGGATGAATATTATAATTTTCTTTATTATCCTTTTGGTTTTGGTTTTGGTCCACGAGTTTGGACATTTTTTTACTGCTAAAAAATTCGGCATCAGGGTAGATGAATTTGGTTTTGGTTTTCCACCCAAAATATTCAGTATTAAAAAGGGGGAGACCGAGTATAGTTTCAATGCTTTACCTTTCGGTGGCTTCGTAAAAATTTTTGGAGAGAACCCAGATGATGAGAGCCTCAGTGGACCCGATGCAAGCAGGAGTTTTGTAAATAAAGAAAAATGGAAGCAAGCCATAGTGCTGGTGGCTGGAGTGGTGGCTAATTTTTTGCTCGCGTGGCTACTTTTTTCTTTTGGTTTTATGTCTGGTTCGCAAGTATCAGTAAATAACGAAATGGGTGGACCCGTACCGCAGGATGTGTACCTTACCGTTATTTCTGTTTTGGAAAAATCTCCCGCCGAACTAGCAGGCCTAGAGTCGGGTGATAAAATAATTTCAATAAAAAGTGGAGAGGATTTTTTGGCAGATATAAATCCCGAATCGGTTAAATCTTTCGTGGTTTCGCACGGCGAGCAAGAAATCGAAGTGGGTTATATGCGTGGTCAGGAACTTAATACAGCAAGCCTCACTCCAGGCCTAAATCAAGCAAATGAGCCATTTATTGGCATAGCTATGGATACCATCGGTATCGTAAAATTACCCGTTTTAAGTGCTTTTAAGGAAGGAATGAGCCTTACCCTATTTGTAACCAAAGGCACCGCCCAGGGGCTTTTTAAGCTCATTAAAGACGGAGTTACGGGCAATGGAAGCCTATCCGCAGTTACTGGACCTGTCGGACTAGTGGGTATTGTGGGTGATGCCTATAAATTTGGTTTTAACTACCTTCTTTCGTTTACGGCTCTTATATCTATCAATTTAGCAATCATTAATTTATTGCCTTTTCCGGCTCTCGATGGTGGGCGTCTCCTTTTCTTGTTGATTGAAAAAATAAAAGGTTCACGCATCAATCCCAAAGTTGCCAATACCGCCAACTTCATTGGTTTCAGCCTTCTCATAATCTTAATGCTTTTGGTTACCTATAATGATGTAGTTAAATTGTTTTAAGCTATTCTAATATTCGATTTAGCAATAAGAAGCGGAAATAGTTTATTGTGAAAAATGTTACCAGAAAGAAGTGTATTAGACCTATTTGCCTTATTTTATGCAAGCATGATATAATTGTTATATGAAAAGGTCAGCTAAAAAAGAGGCAAAATACGTCACAGAAACGACCTTTGAGAAACACATGCGTTCTATTACCAAGTCCTTTATTTCCCAAAGCCAAGTTTTAGAAATGATTCTCAAGGAACTTAAAGCTCTCCACGAAGATACAAAATATAATAAAGATACGTTATCTAGTTTTGTGGGTGATGTTTCGGTACACAATCGTAAGATCAATAATTTAACCATGCGAGTGGAAAAGCTTGAAATGAAATAAAGTTTGCTAATGCAAAAAGTTAAATTACTACACGAAGTGCGGGCAGTAAAAAGCAAAAGTGAGCTTGCCAACATAATTAAAGCGCAAAGAATTAGCGAGCGGGTGCTTGGAGATGTTCTTCTGAAATTAAAAACCCACGCCAAGGCGGGGCGAGCAGGAATCACAGAAATACAAATTGCAAATTTTATAAAAAATTCGTTCAAGAAATACGGTGCACCCGTGTTGTCTTTCTCTCCAATAGTTTCTTTTGGCAAAAATACAGCAAATATTCACCACGAACCTAGTAAAACAAAATTAAAAATAGGGGATACCATTATGTTTGATTTTGGCACCAGTGTAAACCATTATTGTTCGGATATGTCCCGTACATATTTTTGGGGCAAGGCTTCCAAAAAACAAGAAAAGATTTATAAGGCAGTACTAGAAGCACAAAGTCGCGCAATAGATAAAATTAAAAAAAGCGAACGCAGAGCGAAAGTGATAGATAAAACAGCCCGAGACTTCTTAAATAAAAAATTTGGGGCTAAGAAATTTCCACATGGTCTAGGTCATGGCGTAGGCACCGTCATTCATGAATGGCCCAATTTCAAGCCAACGAGTGAGGATATTTTGCCGGTGGGCTGTGTGATGACAGTAGAACCAGGTATTTATTTGAAAGGGTATGCTGGAGTAAGAATCGAAGATATGGTGCTAATTACAAAAAATGGGTGTCAAAATTTGACTAAAATACCAAAGGATTTTAAAAATTCAATTCTAAAGCCCTAGCACTAGAGGCGTGTTATACTTTTCACATGGTAAAGAAAAAGTTAAAAATCGGAGTACTCTTTGGCGGCAGGTCCGCTGAGCACGAAGTATCTCTACAAACAGCCAAGGTTGTTATAGGGGCATTGGATCAAAAAAAATACATTATTACACCACTAAAAATTAACTCTAGTGGTATATTTGATTTAGATAAATTAAAAAAATATGATGTGATTTTTCCAGTTCTGCATGGTATGTTTGGTGAAGACGGAACTGTGCAAGGTTTGCTCAAACTCATTGGTGTACCTTTTGTGGGTGCTTCGGTACTTGGCTCAGCTGTAGGTATGGACAAAGATGTGATGAAGAGATTACTTCGAGATGCAGGAATTCCAATTGGGAAATTTCTTGTTTGCAAAAAAAATAATTTAATTGGTTTTAACGAAACTAAGAAAAAGCTCGGTCTTCCTGTTTTTATAAAACCAGCCAATGCGGGTTCGTCAGTAGGGATAAGTAAAGTGAAAAGTAAAAAAGAATTTGATAATGCTATAAATCTTGCCCTTAGGTATGATTTAAAAGTTATTCTAGAAGAAACAGTCATCGGCAGAGAAATTGAATGTGGAGTTATTGGAAACGATGAACCCGTTGCTTCAGTTTTGGGAGAAATAATTTCTAAACATGGTTTTTATACCTATGAAGCTAAGTATATAGATGAAGACGGCGCAATAGTGGAAGTTCCAGCAAAAAAAATATCAAAAAGTATGGAAAAAAAAGTACAAGAGCTTGCTGTAAAAACATTCAAAACCCTTTCTTGTGAAGGCATGGCTAGAGTAGATTTTTTTCTAAAGAAAAACGGTGAAGTTTTGGTCAATGAAATCAATACCATTCCCGGACCAGTGATGTTTCGAAAACTTTGGGAAGCTAGTGGTGTACCCTTTTCGAAACTTTTAGATAAATTGATAGAGTTAGCAATCGAGCGTTTTAAAAAAGAGCAAAGATTAGAAACTTCTGTAAAATAATTTTATGAGAAAAAGACCTATTGGTGTTTTTGATTCAGGGGTGGGGGGTTTGTCGGTGTTAAAAGAATTACATAAGTTGTTGCCAGGTGAAAATTTTGTATTTTTGGCAGACCAGCTACACGTGCCGTATGGAGAGAAAACACAAAAAGAATTAATAAGTTTAAATAAAAGAATTACGAATTTTTTTATAAAAAACTATGACATAAAGCTCATGGTCATAGCCTGCAACACCGCGACTTGCTATACCATCGATGCTCTGCGTGCAAAGTATTCACTGCCGATAGTCGGCACTGTGCCAGCGGTCAAACCTGCAGGCGAAAACACAAAAAGTAAAATAATCGCAGTCATCGCTACCCCCGCTACTTCCAAAAGCCAAGCTCTCAAAAAACTCATCAAAGATCACTGCAAAGGTATTAAAGTTTTCAATATTCCTTGCTGGGATTTAGAAAATGCTGTAGAAGAAGGGGATTTGGGTAACAAAAGAATTAGCTTCTTGCTTCATAAATATCTCGAAAAAATAAAAGATATAAAGGTAGATTATATGGTTTTGGGTTGTACTCACTACCCTTTTCTAAAAAGCAATATTCAGGAGATAATGAATTCACAGGTCACTCTGCTGGACTCGGGGCTGGCTATAGCCAAACGCACCAGGTCTCTGCTTTTACGAGATAAAATGAAAAACAAAAATAGTAAGAATAAAGGCAAGACTATTTATTTGACCACTGGAGATAGAAATAGATTTTCCAGAGTTGCCAGCCAATTGCTGGGTAAGAAAATAATGTCGGAGAAGGTCAAGATTTAGAGTTGCAATTCGGGGTATTTTGTATTAGTATAACCCTTATGTCACAAGATAGACTTTTGAGATTAAAATGTGCCGTCTGCAAACAAGCAAATTATTACACCAGCAAAAATAAGAAACTTGTCGTCAAAAAGCTCGAACTTTTAAAGTATTGCAAGTGGTGCAAGAAAAAAACCAAACACAAAGAGGCCAAAATGACGGGCTAAAAAGGTAGATTTTTTTCACCTTTCTGCTATAATTTCTTTACGGCAAAAGGTTTTGCTGTATGTTCTTCCAAATGTGGAATGCACTATTTTTAATTTTGCATTCTCGTGCCTCGGCCTTGTGCCGAGGTGTGGGCGATTAGTTAAGTGGCATAACTTCGGTCTCCAAAACCGATGTCGGGAGTTCGATTCTCTCATCGCCCGCCAAAAAACCAAAAATACGAAATAATGGTGGCTGTCCTTTTTAATTTCGCTACAATCACAAACATGATATGCTTAAGATATCAGAGAATATTATCAGTAGTTTGCTAGTATAAAGCCCTATGGA
>Ga0163153_10000515_pt1 | contig 68489 bp, 57 predicted proteins | sample OliLakLV19MP6IB1_FD_148629 | JGI IMG/M metagenome (GOLD analysis project Ga0163153, IMG submission 148629) | Freshwater microbial mat bacterial communities from Lake Vanda, McMurdo Dry Valleys, Antarctica - Oligotrophic Lake LV.19.MP6.IB-1 | ecosystem: Environmental > Aquatic > Freshwater >... | reverse complement strand
CCCATTTCCTGGGTGATCGACAAAAGACGAATGCCGTTCTTCGCCAGCTTGCGGACGTAGAACTCCAGCTCGAAATGGTCGCGGAAGAAGCGGCTGAATGAATGGACGACCACCACGTCAAACGGCGCGGGCTTTGACGTGCCCGCCTCGATCATCCGCTGGAATTCCGGGCGACGATCGTTGGTGGCGGACGCGCCTGCGTCCACAAAGGTCTCGACAAGCTGATAGCCACGCGCGGCGCAGTATGCCTCGCCCTGCTTGCGCTGGTCGGGGATCGACACGTCATGCTCGGCCTGCCGCGCCGTCGAAACGCGCAGGTAAAGGGCGGCGCGTTGTGTGACGGTCATTTGGCCAAGCTCCTCACATCATTGGCACGGCCCGAACAGCTCTTCGAAAAGGTCGCCGAACCATGCCTCGAACAGGTCCACCTCGGCCTGCGTGACAGGCACCCGCTCGGGCCAGTCGTCGGTGACGGTCCAGGTCGAAAGATCGTGTTTGGGCGGTCGGCCCGGAAACGGCCACGGCTCGCCAAGCAGCGCGTGAAGCTGCTCGGATGCCGTGGGCGGACAAGGGCGGAAGACTCGGGCCATTGCGCCAGAGTCGCCGAACCAGGGCGTTGAAAGAATAGCATTTCTCTACTCTGTCCTACGCATCGCACTGTGGCGCGCAGATACTGGCGCGCGGCAGCGGACGGCGGGGCTGGCAAAGGTTGCCGCGCCGTCATGCCGCTTTCCTGAGCGGTTTTGCGCGGTCGATCCGCTCCCGCTCCTTCGGGCTGTGCATCGCTTCCCAGAGGTCATTGCGCCGCTGCACGTTCAGCCAGAAGTCTGGGCTGTTGCCGAACACGCGCGACAGGATCAGCGCGGTCGCGGCGGTGATGTTGCGGCGGTCGTTGCACAGTTCGTTGACGTGCTTGCGCTGCACGCCCATCGCCTCAGCCAGTGCCGCCTGGGTCAGCCCCATCGGCTCCATGAACTCCTTGGTGAGAATCTCGCCGACGCTCACCGGCTTGCGCTTGGTCATCAACATGGCGTCACCTCAATCATAGCTGTGGTCGTCCAGATACACGTCGCTCGCCTCGCCCTTGCCGCCGTCCCATCGAAAGATCAGCCGCCATTGTTTGTTGACGCGGATCGAATGGAACGCCTCAAGCTGGCCCCGCAGCTTCTCGAAATGGTTGCTCGGGGGGATGCGCAAGTCCTGATCCGTCGTCGCATCGTCGATCATCTGGAGCTTGCCAAAGACGCGGCTTTCAAGGTCGGGCGGGATTTTGCGGGACCGGACATCCTCGACGAAGAAGTCCCGCAACCAGCCATCCCGAAAGCTCACGATCATTGCCCGGCTCCAAGAAATGTATATGTACCACTCAATGGGTCACCAGGCAAGCCCCGTTGACTTCGTAGCGGCGCGCCCAATCCATCGACCGACTGCCGAGTACCGACCCACTATCCGAGCGCTTACAGCCCAAGTCCCCGCTGCCGTCCGAACGTCCAGTCGATGCCGCCACCAGGCATGGGGATTCCGTCAACTTGCTGGCCGAGGCGTTTGCTCAAGCTGTCGTTCCACGGCACGAGTTGGAACCCCAGGCCATTGTCGATCATGGCGAACCGTCCGCTGCTGAGCTGGGCCTGGCCGACAAGCCTGCCCGATACACGGTCATTGGCCCCGGTCGGTTGCCAGTCGAGGCCGCGCTCTGCGGCAAACGCCTTGCCGACCCGATTGATTTCGGCGCTCTCCAGTTGCGCGATCAGGTCGGAAGGCGCCCTGAACCTGCCGCCGCCAAGGTCACGGACATAGCCCATGTCGGCGAGCGCCTGCTTGCGCCTCTCCCAGGTGGCGCGGACGTCGCCGCCGAACCCGGTGTGCGGCATCGAATCACGCCCGCCTTCCAGCATGGTGCGGTCGAGCCATGTCGCGCCCTCGTGTCGCACCTGCCGGTCGAGCGGCAGGTGCGACAGCTCGTCGATTCGCGAGCCGTTCCCGAACCGCCGGCGGTCATAGGCGAGGCCGCGCTCGGACAGGTCGGCGGGAATGGTCCAGTGCTCGGCATGGACGCGCTCGACGATTCCGGCACGGCGCAGCGCCTCCAGGCGGCGCACATGGCTGCGGACATAGGCGTCGGCGTCATCGGCCCCGAGCCGTGCCAGCGCCTGCTTGCGGTGTGCGGCCGGGCTGTAGACGCCGCCTGCATCGGTGGCTGCGAGAATATTGCGATCGGCGGCGCGTGGGACGCTCGGCGGCGGCTCCACCGCGATGATGCTGCCGCGCCGGATGTCTTCCGCCTTGCTTGCCGGAACCTCCAGGTGGTGGACGCGTCCGTCCACGCCGTCGATGGTCAGGCCGATCTGCTGGCCCAACTCGTCGCTGCCCAGCCCCTTGGCGACGACGCGGCCGACGATGCGTTCGGTCGGGGTAGCACGATGCACCGTATAGCCCGCATATCCCCGCTGCTCCGCGATGCCCTCGCGCTCCAGCGCCTGATGCATGGTCTTGATGATGTCGCCGCGTGTGCCCAGCTCGCGGAGCATTGGTTCGGCCCGGGCCGATATCGTCCAGATGCCCGGCGTGCGCTCGGTGGCCAGCCCCATGCGCTCCAGCTTGCGGGCACGGTTAATCAGCAGCGCCCGGTTCTGCCGCATGGTCTCGGCCATGTCCTTGTCGGGGCGAAGGTCGGCGAACTCGTTGCTGGCCTGCTGCTCGGCGATCAGCATCCGGTCGAGCCGGGTGAAGCGCTCGGCGTCCACCTCGCGCTCAAGCTGGCGGCTGACTTCCTGCTCGGTCTGGCGGCCCAGCTCCAGCGTAACAATCTCGCTCGCCCGCTCGCGGATGCCGTGGGCGATATAGTCGCCCGCAATGTCGAGACGCTTGCCGTCATCGGTGACGCCACGAAGGAGGATGTGGGTGTGCGGGTGGCCGGTGTTATGGTGATCGACCGCGATCCAGTCGAGCTTTGTTCCCAGGTCGGATTCCATCTGCGCCATCAGGTCGCGGGTCGTCTGCCGCAGGTCGGACAGCTCGACGCCTTCCTCTGCCGACACGATGAAACGGAACTGATGCCGATCCTCGCGGCACCGGTCGAGGAAGGCCGGACCATCAGCGATGTCCTGGCCGGCGGAATAGACTTGGCCCTTCTCGCCGTCGCGGGTCACGCCATCGCGCTCCAGATAGCGAAGATGCGCGTCCACCGCCTTGGCGCTGACGAACTGCCGCCCGCGCGCCGCCCCACGCTGCGGATTGAGCTTCACGATGCGGGCCTTCACCGCCACCCGCCGCGACCGGGTGCGGACCCCGCCCGCCTCACGGCTCCACCCGTTCCGGCCCTTCAACTCGGCCGCGGTCTGAGCGCCCCGGCCCCGCGCATTGCATCGCCCGCTTCCCTTCCCGGTGCCGGCCGGACGATTGGGGTTGCCGCCAGCTCGGCGGATAGCCTGATGCACCTCGCCGATGAAGGTCTTTGGCCGCGCTCGCACGGGGCGCGGGCGCGCCGTCCGGGCAGCGCCTGCGCCACGGTCGCGGACCTTGCCGGGGCGAATGCGGAAGCTGTCTTCGTCGTTCGACATTAGCCGACGATGAGCGTCGGTATCGGCAATGCAAGCGAGCAAAACGTAGTGTGGTGGCGTGGCGCGTAAATACTTGCAGCCGGCGGCGAACGGCGGAATGACAATCACTGCACCTCCCGAGTGGCACCCAGTTCGCCATTGAAAACACTGGATGAAATGGCAAGGGTGCCACCGGCGCACCTTGCAATCGGGCTGACGGGGCTCCAAAAAACAATGTGCAGACAGATACTTAGGAACGAAGTTCCGGCAGCGAGGAATCTCGCTTTATCTTGCCGTCACCTTCACTTCCGCAAATCAGCCCCGAAACCCCGCCAGACGCCCATGCCCCGCCAGCACCAGCACCCAAAAGCATCGCTTGGTGAAAAGAGCCATTTCGTCCTAAATGGCGCAATGGATCTCCATAGGATTCGGCCATGAAAACCATGTCGGCGCGCGAGGCGAAGAACGCCTTTGGGCTGATGATCGACACCGCTCGAGCGGAGCCAGTGCTGATCGAGAAGCACAGGCGCGGCGTGGTCATGGTCATCTCGGTGGAGGAATACGAACGGCTGCTCGGCGGCGCGAACGCGGCGGGACCGCAATCCGGCGGCGCTGACTCTGGACGTGTCGGCAACCGTGGAAGATCGGAACGGGCATGAGTAACGGCGATCTCAGCTGGATCACGAACTTCATATGGGGCATCGCCGATGACGCTCTGCGTGATCTCTATGTGCGCGGCAAATATCGCGACGTGGTCCTGCCCATGATGGTGTTGCGCAGGCTCGATGCCGTGTTGGAACCGACCAAACCCGCCGTGTTGTCGATGAAGGACAACCTCGACAAGGCCGGAATCACCAATCAGGACGCGGCCCTGCGCCAAGCGGCAGGACAGGCATTCTACAACACGTCGCGTTTCAATTTGCGCGATCTGCGCAATCGCGCCAGCCAGGCACAGCTAAAAGCCGACTTCGAAGCCTTCCTCGATGGCTTCTCGCCTAACGTACAAGAAATCCTCGACAACTTCGAATTCCGCAACCAGCTGCCGAAGCTGTCCAAGGCAGATGTGCTCGGCACGCTGATCGAAAAGTTCCTCGACAGCTCGATCAATCTCGGACCGAAGCCTGTGTTGAACGGTGACGGTTCGGTGAAGCATCCGGGCCTCGACAACCACGCGATGGGCACGATCTTCGAGGAGCTGGTACGCCGCTTCAATGAGTCCAACAACGAGGAAGCGGGCGAGCACTGGACGCCGCGCGACGCCGTGAAGCTCATGGCGAAGCTGATCTTCGTGCCTATCGCCGATCAGATCCAATCCGGCACCTATCTGCTTTATGACGGTGCCTGCGGCACCGGCGGCATGCTGACGGTCGCCGAAGAAACGCTGAACGAGCTCGCCGAACAGCACGGCAAACAGGTTTCCACTCACCTTTTCGGGCAGGAGATCAACGGCGAGACTTACGCAATTGCCAAAGCCGATCTGCTGCTCAAGGGCGAAGGCGAAGAGGCCGACAACATCGTCGGCGGGCCGGAATGGTCAACGCTGGCAAACGACGCATTCCCGTCGAAGGAATTCGACTTCATGCTGTCGAACCCGCCCTATGGGAAAAGCTGGAAATCAGATCAGGAACGCATGGGCGGCAAAGGCTCCATGCGCGATCCGCGCTTCATGATCGAACATGCGGGCGATCCCGAATACAGCCTCGTCACGCGTTCCAGCGACGGCCAAATGTTGTTCCTTGCGAACATGCTCTCCAAGATGAAGCACAACACGCCGCTCGGGAGCCGCATTGCCGAGGTGCACAACGGCTCCTCGCTGTTCACCGGCGATGCAGGTTCCGGCGAAAGCAATGTGCGGCGCTGGATCATCGAGAACGATTGGCTTGAAGCCATCGTCGCTCTGCCGCTCAACATGTTCTACAACACCGGCATCGCCACCTATGTCTGGGTGCTGTCGAACCGCAAGCCAGGCCACCGTCGCGGCCGGGTGCAACTGATCGACGCCACCGCGTGGTTCAAGCCGCTGCGCAAGAACCTCGGCAAGAAGAATTGCGAATTTGCTGATGGTGACATCGACAGTATTCTCCAAGCCTTCACAGCCTTCGAACCCACCGAACAATCGCGCATCTTTGACAATGCCGAGTTCGGCTATTCGAAGGTCACGGTCGAGCGGCCCTTGCGCGCGCGGCGCGGCCCTTGCGCGCGCGGCATTGAGGCCACCCGCGCCTATGTGCCGAAAGAGATCAAGACGCTGAAGGAGGAAGGCCGCATCGCCGAGGATGGCGCGCCGGTCATCCGCCGCATTCACAAGCCCGGCAAGGTTGAAGCAGATCCGTTGCGTGGGCTGTTTCCGCTCATCATCGATGGCAAACGCTGTGTCGTCGAATATGAAACTGATAGTGACTTGCGCGACACGGAGACAGTGCCATTGACGGAGCCGGGCGGCATCGAGGCGTTCATTCGCCGCGAGGTGCTGCCGCACGCGCCCGACGCCTGGATCGACGAAGCCAAGACCACCATCGGCTACGAAATCAGCTTCACGCGCTATTTCTACAAGCCGCAGCCCTTGCGCCCGCTGGACGCCATCCGTGCCGATATTGTCGCACTGGAACGCGAAACCGATGGCCTGATGGCCGACATTATCGGGGCGGCGCGATGATCGAAGGCTTGCGCCCCTATGCCGAGATGAAGCCGAGCGGTATCGAGTGGCTCCCTTCATTGCCCGAGGAGTGGGAGGTTCATCGCGCAAAGTATTCGTTTCGAGAAGCCGACGATCGTTCGGAGTCTGGCGACGAAGAACTGCTATCCGTCTCGCATAAGACCGGCGTCACTCCGCGTAGCCAAAAGAATATCACGATGTTCATGGCTGAGAGCTACGCCGGGCACAAAGTCTGTCGCCCGGGCGATGTCGTCGTCAACACAATGTGGGCTTGGATGGCTGCGATTGGCGTTAGCCGCCATGTCGGCATAGTCAGCCCTGCATACGGCATTTATCGTCCTCGAATTGCCGAGCGGTTCGAGCCGAAATTCCTTGATTATCTGCTCCGCACCGAAGCCTATCGCGCAGAGTATCTGCGCAGTTCCAGAGGCGTGACGACATCCAGGCTGCGGCTTTACCCACCCGATTTTCTCAATATTCCTTTCGTTCAGCCACCACTCGACGAGCAGCGGCTGATCGTGCGGTTTCTGGATTGGCATGGGGCGCAGACGGCGAGACTGATCCGCGCGAAGAAGAAGATCATCGCGCTTCTGAACGAGCAGAAGCAGGCGATCATACATCGTGCCGTCACCCGGGGTCTCGATCCGAACGTCTGCCTCAAACCCTCCGGCATCCCCTGGCTCGGCGACGTGCCCGAGGGGTGGGAAGTGAAGCCGCTCAAACACTGGGCGGGTATCAACCGAAGAACGCTCTCGCAGAACACTGACCCTGTCTATGCTTTCGATTACGTCGATATCAGCGCGGTTGCGACGGGCTATCTTTCTGCAATACCTGAGCGGATGCGCTTCGAAGCCTCGCCGTCGCGGGCACGCCGGATTGTCCAACAAGGCGATACGCTCATCTCAACCGTACGCACCTATCTGAAGGCGATCTACCATGTTGATCGCCCATGGCCGGACTTGATCGCTTCAACAGGTTTCGCCGTCTTAACGCCAAAGCCATCAATCGACGCCCGCTTTTTCGGCTTCGTGCTTCAAAGCAAGACGTTCGTTGACCAGGTCGTCGCAAATTCGATCGGCGTCGCGTATCCGGCAATCAGTGAAACCCGCCTCGGCTCCCTGCACGTTTGCCTCCCGCCGTCGCGGCAGGAGCAAGAAGGGATCATCAATCACCTGCAAACCGCCACGGTCGATTTTGATAGAAGCATCGAGGCTACTCAGCGCGAAATCGCGCTCATCCAGGAATTCCGTACGCGCCTGATAGCTGATGCCGTCACCGGCAAACTCGATGTCCGCGCCGCTGCGGCCAGCCTGCCTGAAGCCGTCGAACCTGAAACCATTGACGATCTGGTCGAGGGCGATGACCTCATTGAGCCCATTGACGATGCTGAGAACGAGGAGGTTGCCGCCTGACGATGCCCGTTCCCGCCCAACCCAAAATCTACCATATCGTCCATGTCGACAATCTCGCGTCGATCGTTGCGGACGGATGCCTGTGGTCGGATGCGGTAATGGTTCAACGCCAGGGCGGTGCTGTGATCGGCATGGGCAGTATCAAGCAGCGCCGGCTTGGCCTTCCAGTGTCCTGCCATCAGGGCACGAACGTGGGCGAATATGTCCCGTTCTATTTTTGTTCACGTTCGATTATGCTGTTTGTGATCCACTGCGCAAACCACCCCGAACTTGCCTATCGGGGCGGCCAGCAGCCGATTGTCCATCTTGAGGCCGATCTTCAACAGGTCGTTCAATGGGCGGAGGCGAACGGGCGGCGCTGGGCCTTCTCGCTTTCGAACGCGGGCGCGGTCTATACGCAGTTCCGGGCGGGGCTGGATCGACTGGGCGATATCAACTGGGACGCCGTGGCGGCGACCGATTTTCGCCCGGCGGACATCAAGGAAGCCAAGCAGGCCGAATTTCTCGTCCAGCAATCGTTTCCCTGGCACCTGGTCGAGCGGATCGGCATTCACTCGCAGGGGATCGCGCCGAGGGTATCTGCCGCGATGCAAGGCGCGGCGCACAGACCGAGGATCGAAATAAGAAGAGAATGGTACTATTAAGGGAGGATGGCGATGATCGAATTCAAAACAGGTGACATCTTGAGGGCGGACGCGGAAGCGCTCGTCAACACGGTCAACTGCGTCGGCATCATGGGCCGTGGCATCGCCCTTCAGTTCAAGAACGACTTCCCGGGGAACTTCAAGGCTTACGAAGCCGCCTGCGAGCGCGAAGAGGTGCAGCCGGGCAAGATGTTCGTGTTTGAGACGCGGACGCTGACCAACCCGAAGTTCATCATCAACTTTCCCACCAAGCGCCACTGGCGCGGCAAGAGCCGAATGGAAGATATCGACTCCGGTCTGAAGGCGCTGGTCGAAGAGATTCGGGTGCGCGGCATTCGTTCAATCGCGATTCCGTCGCTGGGCAGCGGGCTCGGCGGGCTTAACTGGGCCGACGTGCGCCCGCGCATCGTTGAGGCGCTGCGCGGCCTCAATGACCTTCAGGTGATCGTGTTCGAGCCGAACAGCGCACCCGTGGCAACTAAGTCGCGCGAGGTTCCTACCATGAGTCCGGGCCGCGCCGCGCTCGTCGTGCTGATGCACCGGTATCTCGGCGGGCTGATGGACCCGTTCGTGTCGCTACTCGAAGTCCAGAAGCTGATGTACTTCATGCAGGAAGCAGGCGAGCCGCTCCGCCTGAAATACGCCAAGGCCCCCTACGGCCCCTATGCCGAGAACTTTCGGCATGTTCTCAACGCCGTCGAAGGTCATCTCGTCTCGGGCTACGCCGATGGCGGCGACGCGCCCGAGAAGCAGCTAGAACTCGTGCCCGGCGCCGTCCACGACGCGGAGACGTTTCTGCATGATCGGCGCGACACGGTTGGCCGGTTTGATCGCGTCGGCAAGCTGGTTGAAGGGTTCGAAACACCCTTCGGACTCGAACTGCTCTCCACCGTCCATTGGGTCGCGACACGGGAGAATGCGAAGGACTCCGAGGACGCGGCGGCGAAGGTCTATGCCTGGAACGACCGCAAGAGGCGCTTTTCGCCGCGCCAGATCAGGATCGCCTTCGAGACCCTTCGCGCGAAAGGGTGGCTGGCGGCTGCATGAAAACCGATACCTCGGAAAAGGGCCTTGAGGCCCTCATCGTCGCGGATATGACTGGCCGCTGGATTGAAGCATCTGGGGCGCCGACCGGTGGTGGATTCTCAGAGGAACCCGAACCCTTTATCGGTCTGCACAACTGGCTGCTTGGCAACCCAAAGGACTACGACCGGGCCTGGACCGTCGATTTTGTGCAATTTCGTGCATTCGTCAACGCAACACAGTCGGCCTTGGTGGAAGCGTTCGATCTCGACAACGACAGCCCTGCACGACAGAAGTTCCTCGCCCGGCTTCAAGGCGAGATCGGCAAGCGCGGCGTTATCGACGTTCTGCGCAAAGGCGTGAAGCATGGCGCGCACGACGTTGACCTGTTCTACGGCACGCCGTCACCCGGCAACGCGAAGGCCGCAGAACGCTTCGCTCTGAACCGGTTCTCAGTCACGCGCCAGCTTCGCTACAGCCGCGACGACACCGCCCACGCGCTCGATCTGGCGCTGTTCATCAACGGCTTGCCGATCGCGACCTTCGAACTCAAGAACAGCCTGACGAAGCAGACAGTCGAAGACGCCGTCGAGCAATACAAGCGTGACCGCGATCCGCGCGAGAAGCTGTTCGAATTCGGCCGCTGCATCGTGCATCTCGCGGTGGACGATGCACAGGTGAAGTTCTGCACACAGCTCAAGGGCAAGGCGTCATGGTTCCTGCCATTTAACAAGGGCTGGAATGATGGCGCCGGCAACCCGCCGAACCCGGCAGGCATCAAGACCGATTATCTCTGGAAGGATATCCTGACGCCGCTTGGCCTGACGGATATCATCGAGAACTACGCCCAGATCGTCGAACGCAAAGACCCGAAAACCAATCGGACCAAGCGCGATCAGCTTTTCCCGCGCTTCCATCAGCTTGATGTGGTTCGCAAGCTCCTGGCCGACGCCAAAGACAAGGGCGCCGGGCAGCGTGTCCTCATCCAGCACTCAGCTGGATCAGGCAAATCGAATTCAATCGCCTGGCTGGCGCACCAACTGGTGCGGCTTGCGAATGGCGCTGGTCAAGTCTTCGACTCGGTTATTGTCGTCACAGACCGCCGTATCCTCGATCAGCAAATCCGCGACACCATCAAGCAGTTCGCGCAGGTCGGTGCCACCGTCGGCCATGCCGAGCATTCCGGCGATCTTCGCCGCTTCATTGCCGACGGCAAGAAGATCATCATCACCACAGTTCAGAAGTTCCCGTTCATCCTTGATGACATCGGCGCGCAGCACAAAGACCGGCGCTTTGCGATCATCATCGACGAGGCGCATTCAAGCCAGGGCGGCAAGGCGGCGGCGGCGTTGAACGCAGCGTTGACGGGTGCCGAGGACGGCGACGAGGACGAAACGGTCGAAGACAAGATCAATGCGATCATGGAGCAGCGTAAGATGCTCCCGAACGCGAGTTATTTCGCGTTCACCGCAACGCCGAAAAACAAGACGCTTGAGATATTCGGCGAGCCGTTTCCCGAAGGCGATGTCATCAAGCACCGCCCCTTCCACAGCTACACGATGAAGCAGGCAATCCAGGAAGGCTTCATCCTCGACGTGCTTCGCTATTACACGCCCGTCAACAGCTACTATCGGCTGGTCAAGACGGTCGATGCCGATCCGGAGTTCGATACCAAACGCGCCACCAAGAAGCTGCGCCGCTATGTCGAGAGCAATGACCATGCGATCAAGCTAAAGGCCGAGATCATGGTCGACCATTTCCATGAGCAGGTGCTGGCGCTGAACAAGATCGGTGGCCAGGCCCGCGCCATGGTGGTGACATCCGGCGTGGAGCGCGCCATCCAGTACTTCCAGGCGGTCAGCGCCTATCTCATCGAGCGCAAGAGCCCTTACCGGGCGATCGTCGCCTTCTCGGGCGAACACGAATTCAGCGGTGCCAAGGTCACGGAAGCCAGCCTGAACGGATTCCCGTCCAAGGAGATCGTCGATCAGATCGAAAAGGATCCCTACCGGTTCCTGATCTGCGCGGACAAGTTCCAGACAGGCTACGACCAGCCGCTCCTGCATACAATGTATGTCGACAAGGCTCTTTCGGGCATCAAGGCGGTCCAAACGCTGTCGCGGCTAAACCGGGCGCATCCGCAGAAGCACGATGTCTTCGTGCTCGACTTCATGAACGATACCGAGACGATCCGCGCCTCGTTCGAGACCTTCTATCGCACCACGATCCTCAGCGACGAAACCAATCCGAACCGGTTGCACGACATCAAGGCGACGCTTGACGGATATCCAGTCTATCAGCCGGGCCAGATCGAACAGCTTGTCGAACTCTATTTGGCCGGCGCCGATCGGGACCGGCTGGACCCCATCCTCGATGCGTGTGTCGCCTCCTACAATTCGAAGCTCGACGAGGATGGGCAGGTCGATTTCAAGGGCAAGGCCAAGGCATTCACCCGGACCTACGCGTTCATCTCGGCGATCCTGCCGTACGGTAATGCGGCCTGGGAGAAGCTCTCCATCTTCTTGAATTTCCTGGTGCCGAAGCTGCCTGCACCGCGCGAGGAAGACCTGTCGAAAGGCATTCTCGAAGCGATCGATATGGATAGCTATCGCGTCGAGAAGCAGGCGGCGCAGCGCGTTCAACTTGCCGATCAAGACATGGAGATCGACCCCGTTCCGACTGACGGCGGCGGACACAAATCAGACCCGGAACTCGACAGGCTGTCCAATATCATACTCGGGTTCAATGACCTCTTCGGGAATATCGCTTGGGAGGATGGCGACCGCATCCGGCAGCTCATCGCGACGGAGATTCCCAACAAGGTTGCCGCCAACGCGGCCTATCAAAACGCGAAGCAGAATTCCGACAAGCAAAATGCCCGGATCGAACACGATAAGGCGCTCGGCAGCGTCATCATTGGCTTGATGAAAGATGACACTGAGCTGTTCAAACAGTTCAGCGACAATCCCGAATTCAAGCGGTGGCTGGCCGATACGATCTTCTCCGCAACATATGATCGGCCGGCGTCCAATGCTCCTTAAGCCTGGCAAAATTGGGGGACTCGGCCGCGTTGCTTGGGCGGCCCCGAAATCAACTCGTTTAATTCAAAGAATCCAGCTTGTCCGGCATTGTCGGTTACGGGCCACTGATCGCGCTGTTGCGGTGGAGGACGATGCCAGTGCGCAGGCGGGGCAATAAGCTCGACCGGTGGGAGATTGCCCTCATCAAGGCCATGGTCGCCGATGGGCAATGGCCCAACGATCAGGACATCCTCGCCTATTTCACGCGGCCCTCGCGCTCGATCAATCACCGCGCCGTCGCCGAAATCAGGACGAAGAAGAAACATGCGGCTGTGAAAGCCGCGACCGCCGAGGAGTTGGACAGCTTCATCGCCTCTTGGCCGGAGGTGGATGCGGAAACCGGCCTGTCGCTGCGTGGCGACGAACTGCTGATCAAGGCGCGCGAGGCAATGATCGGGGCGGTTCACACGTTCAATAGCGGTGGCCTGACGTTCCGCGCCGAACTGTTCATCGTCACCGCCGTCATCGCTTGGACCTATCTTCTCCACGCCTGGTTCAAGCGCGAAGGCATCGATTACCGCCATACCAAGAATCAGAACGGCGAGAAAATCGTCATCAAGACGCTGAGAGGCGCGGAAAAATACTGGGAGTTATCCCAATGCCTGAAGCACGCGCGGTGCCCCATCGAACAGGGTGCCAAGGACAATCTAGCCTTCCTGCTGAAACTGCGGCACGAGATTGAACACCGCTCGACCAGCCGCATCGATGATGCGGTCAGCGCCAAGCTGCAAGCCTGCTGCATCAATTTCAACGACGCCATCAGGAGCCTGTTCGGCGCGCAATACGCCCTCGAACGCCGCCTGCCGATCGCCCTCCAATTTGTGACTTTCAGCCCCGACCAGCGGGCGCTGCTGAGGAAGGCTGGCACGCTGCCGCGCCATGTCGAGACGATGATGGACGCCTTTGAGCGCCAGTTGACGCCCGAACAGCAGGCCGATCCGCGTTTCGCATTCCGCGTGTTCATGGTCCACAAGACCGCCAACCGCGCGCCGGGAGCCGATCTCGCCGTGGAACTCGTGCCTCCCGGATCGGACATCGCGGAGAAATTCAATCTGGCCCTGAAAGAGGTCGAGAAGCGAAAATACCTGCCTAGCAAGATCGTGAGCACGATCATCGCGGAAGGCTGGAACCGCTTCACCATGGATAGCCACACGAAACTGTGGAAGCGGTTGGTGGCGAAAGACCCCACCAAAGCCTACGGCGCGGTCGCCGTCGGCAAGCAATGGTGCTGGTACGATACCTGGCTCAATCGCGTCCGCGAAGAATGCCAGCAGCATCCAAACATGTATCGAACCGTTCCGGCGAACGGAGGCTGACGGTGGTGGTGCATGAACCGACCTCACTTTCTGGGACGCACGGCCAATGATCCCTAATGATCGAGATGAGGCCGCACATATTCAGGCAAGGCTTGTATTGCTGGAAGCCGAGCGTGCGGAGCTTGAGGCTTCGCTGGCTAAGATCAAACTGCGGCGCGCCGATGCCTTATCCGCCGATCGTCTGTCGTCGGCTGCTGTTTCGATTGCGCAAACGGTAACCACTGCATCATCGGCGATCGACAAGGTAGCGCTGTTTCGGCGTCTCTTCGCGGGTCGCACTGATGTTTTTCCTGTCCGATGGGAGAACCGGAAGACCGCCAAATCGGGCTATGCGCCCGCGTGCGCCAACGAGTGGATAAGGGGAATATGCGGCAAGCCGCAGGTCAAATGTGGCGCGTGCCCTCATCAAGCCTTCATCCCGGTCTCCGACGACATAATCGAAAAGCATTTGCGCGGCGGCGACAGCCTGCGCCCCTCTGGTGGTGACTTCGTCGCGGGCGTGTATCCGCTGCTTCCAGACGATACCTGTTGGTTTCTTGCCGCCGATTTTGACAAGGAGAATTGGGCGGCCGATGCGTTGGCCATGCTGGAAACGTGCCGCGCCAAAGGGGTGCCCGCTGCCCTTGAGCGGTCTCGATCCGGCAATGGAGGTCACGTCTGGATTTTCTTCTCCGAGCCGGTTCCGGCGCGCGCAGCACGACAGCTTGGCGCCGCTATGTTGACGGAGACTATGGAACGCCGTCCCGAGATAGGATTTGCCTCATATGATCGCTTCTTTCCGAGCCAGGACACCATGCCGGTCGGCGGCTTCGGCAATCTAATTGCCTTGCCTTTGCAACGCAGTGCACGCGAGCTTGGGAACAGCGTCTTCATCGACCAGGACCTTCGCCCTTACGAGGACCAATGGGCATTTTTGGCGGCGATACCACGGCTGTCCGGCAATGCTGCATCGGAAATCGTTGCCGATGCAGAGATGCGCGGCCGTGTTCTGGGCGTCCGCATGCCGGTCGAAGACGAGGATGCGGATGAGCCGTGGCGCATGACGCCGTCACGGCGCGCGAAGGCAGGCCCGATCGGAATTCCTCTGCCAAGCAAGATCACCATCGTGGTCGCCGATCAGATTTATATCGACCGGACCGATCTGCCATCATCAATGACGGCACGCCTTATACGCTTGGCAGCCTTTCAAAATCCCGAGTTCTATCGCGCGCAATCCATGCGGTTTCCGACATTCGGCAAACCCCGGATCATCTCTTGTGCCGAGCTTCATGCGCGTCATGTAGGATTGCCGCGGGGGTGCCTCGATGAAGCCGTTGAGCTGATCCGAGGCGAAGGCGCCGACGTTGAGTTGGACGATCTCCGGGTGATCGGCAATCCCATTCCCAGCCGAGTGCGATTCCAGGGAACGCTGCATGGGCCACAGGTCAAGGCATTCGATGCCCTCCTGCCGCATGACCAAGGCGTGCTTGCGGCGACGACGGCCTTCGGCAAGACAGTTGTGGCTGCCGCACTCATTGCTCAACGGGGGCGCAATGCGCTCGTTCTCGTCCATCGTCGGGAATTGCTCACCCAATGGGTCGAACGCCTCAAGACATTTCTCGATATCGATCCGAAGGACATCGGCATCATCGGTGGCGGACGCCGTAAGCCGACCGGTATCATTGATGTCGCGTTAATCCAGAGCCTCGTGCGTCAGGGCGAAGTATCGGACGTAGTGGCGGACTACGGTCATCTTGTCGTCGACGAATGCCATCATCTCTCGGCGGCAAGCTTTGAACTCGTGGCCAGGCGCGCAAAGGCGCGGTTTGTCCTGGGGCTATCGGCGACAGTAGCGCGCAAAGATGGGCACCATCCGATCGTCTTTATGCAATGCGGCCCCGTTCGACATCGCGTAGATGCGCGTGCGCAGGCTGCCGGGCGGGGAATCATTCACCGCGCGAAGCATCGGTCGACGGAGTTTCAGTTGCCGCCGCCTTTGGTTGCCTCAGACCGCCCTGCCATGCCGGCGATCTACGCTGCCATCGCGCAGGACGAGCCGCGCAACAACCTGATTTTCGACGACGTACTGAAGGCTCTCGAAGCAAAGCGGTCACCTGTCGTTCTGACCGAGCGCAGGGACCATCTCGAATACCTCCATAAGCGCTTTTCGCGCTTCGTGAGCAATCTCGTGGTCCTTCGAGGCGGGATGTCTGCTGCCGAGCGCAAGGCGGGCGAGGCTGGCCTACGAGTAGCCAATGACCAGGAACGGCTCATCCTCGCCACAGGGCGCTATCTTGGTGAAGGCTTTGACGATCAAAGGCTCGACACGCTTTTCTTGACGATGCCCATATCCTGGAAAGGTACGCTCGCTCAATATGTGGGCCGTCTGCACCGCGAGCATGCCGGAAAGGCCGATGTTCTCGTCGTCGACTACGTCGATGAGCTGGTGCCGGTGCTTGTGCGAATGGCGGCAAAACGACGAGCCGGGTATCGGGCGCTCGGCTACACCGTCGAATAGCCGCAGATTAAATTCGGCCTGAAAAGGCTCCTTCGTTGGGCTGGCTGGGGGCAGACAGGCGTGCGAACAACCGCCATCATAGTGCTATGGCGTAGATATAGTGCTCATCATCATCGGTCGTGGCCCGCCAGACCAACCGGAGCTATCCATGAAAACCGACCTTGTCACACTCGACCCACGGTACCAGGCGGCGCTGGCGATCCCCGGCTGGACGGTGGGCGCCTGGCGGCGCGAATTGCTGGAATGGGACGACGGCGAGGACCGGGAAACGGAAGTGCTCTGGCTTCAGACACCGATTCTGTTCGCCGATATCCGGAACCCCGTCGACGATTCGAAAATCGCCGAAGGATTTGCCGGTCATCTGTCGGTGACCAGACAGACCTGTCGCTGGAACCGGCCGATCGACGTGAAGCCGAAAGGCGGCGATGGCGATATCGGTGTCGTGTCGACCCGCGGCACGCGCATGATCGAACTCGGCGTGCATCGAAACTATCTCGAAGAATGGCGACGCATCGACGACGGCAAGACGCATTTCGCCGCCAGTCGCGGTGCCATGCAGATAGGAGATGATGGCGTACGCTGGCCTGCATCGGGTCCGCTCGAGATCGTTGTGGGGATCGGGCCGCATCTGATTCATGCGTGGCGTTCAGATAATGGCGTGGGCGTCGCTTATGGCCGACCAGGCGCGGACGGGAGTTGGTCGCCAGAGCGACGCGCCGGCATTCTTGAGCACAAACCAGCGCAAGGCACCTGGACCATCTGGTCAGCAGCGCCGGATACACAGGCCGCGGCGGGGATTCTCGCCCGAATCTGAAGAAAACCGCGGCCCGGCAGCGGGTTTCAGACCGTTTGCGCCAGAACCCTCCACTCACGAAACCGTTTCTATCGCATGTCCCCGTAGCCTGCTATGTGGGTTTGATGATGCATCTCGCCATAGCGGGAACGTGTCGGTTAGCTCAATGTGTGGTTGTGCCGTCGCGGCCGGGGTCGCCCTTATATGACGCAGCGCTTCGTATATACGGACGGAGTTTGGGATCTCCTGCATCCCAACCATATCAATCTCATGGAAGAGGTTTTGACCTATGGCGACAGGCTCCTGATCGGCGTCATCACGGACGAAATGGCGCTGCGTTACAAGCGCCAGCCAATCATGAATCAGGACGACCGGATGCGCGCGGTGCGCGCTTTGCGCATCGTATCGGAGGCGGGTTTTATCGACGGCCCGCTCGATGACGGGACTGTGATCGCCGATATAATCAAGCGCTTCGATCCTGTTGCGGTCTGCTATGCCGGCGACGCTTATGCGGACTATTACGCACCCGCCATCGAACGCGGCATCTTCGTTCGACTGAAGCGGCGCTCCGGTGTCTCGACCTCGGAGATCATTGAGCGCGTGCGCGAGCGGACAACGCTGCTATCGGCCTGACCATCGACCGCACCGGTTACCCATCATGAAGATCCGGATTCTGCGAGAGCGGGACTTCATGTCGAGGCGAACGCATGGCGCGGAAAATCTGAAACAGCGGGTTCATCTTTCTGAAGTCGGCGACCTTGCCCGCACTGGCTTGCGCATCGCCTATGAGGCGCTCGACGACGCTGGCGTGCAGGGCTGGCTCACCTGGGGAAGTGTTCTCGGCTTTCACCGCGAAGGTGGGTTCCTGGCGCATGACAACGATGTCGATATCGCCGTGCCGGTCGATGCAATCACGCCGGCGATCGTCGACCGCATGGCGAACAGCGGCCTCCATCTGTTCAGGGAGACCGGGTTTGCCGGCAAGATCTTCAATCGAAAGTTTCTCTACGAGGGTTGCGCCGTCGATTTCTACGGGATGGAAGAGCAGGGCGACCGCTATATTTCGAAGTCGCGCTACGGCAAGAGCTGCCTCGTCTACAGCCATCCGAAACTGCCGCTGATGCGCCGGAGCTTTGAAGGGACCGACGCGTGGGTACCGCAGGACAGCGAAGCCTATGTGCGACATATCTTCGGCGAAGGCTGGGTACGGCGCCCTCCGCCCGGCTGGCACAACTCGTTCTCATTGCCCAATCTGATCCGGGTCGAAGGCACACCGATCGCGCTGATCGATCTCGCGCGTCGCGTGGCGAAATGGAAAGTCGGCGCGGCGATGGAGCGTCTGGGCATCGGCGGATCCCAAAAGGACTAGCGCCGCACGACGGCGCCGCTTCACCATTTCAGGGTCTCATTCCTCCCGTGTACCCGTAACCGCCGATGCCGCCGCGGCCGCGACCGGCGGAGAAACCTTGTCGTCGGCCTCGACCTTCACAACGACAGAACGGCCGACGAGTGCGATGCCGTTCTCGTTGAACGCATCGATGATCCGCTGATAGGCCTCGCGGCGGATCGTAAATTGTTCGTTCGGCTTGGCGATGAACTTGACGCCGATTACCACCGCACCGTCAGCGACGCTCCGGATGCCCTGCGATTTTAGTGGCTCTATGAAACTGGGACCCATAACCGGATCGTCCGACAGGTCCTTTGCGATGCCTTTGATGATGCGCTTCACCAGGCCGATGTCGGTACTCGGCGCCACCGAGAACTCCAGTCGCATGAGCGCCCAGTCGCGTGTGTAGTTGGTCAGGGACTTCATCTGACCGAAGGGCAGCGTATGCACCGCGCCGCGGTGATGGCGAAGCTTCAGCGAGCGCATCGAAATGCCCTCGACGTTGCCGCGAATATCGCCGACTTCGACATAATCCCCGACGCGGAACGAATCCTCGAGCAGGAAAAAGACGCCGGCAAGAATATCCGCGATCGTCTGCTGCGCGCCGAGCCCAATCGCAAGCCCCACGACGCCGGCGCCGGCCAATAGCGGGCCGATTTCGATACCGATGGACGAGAGCAGTACCATGACGACGATCGAGAACAGCACGAACTGCAGGAAACGTCGCAACAAGGGCAGCAGGGTCTTCAAGCGTTGCGCACGCGGCGTCGCGCCTTCCTCGGCGGCGCGGCGCAGGGAGCGATCGATCGCATTGACAATCAGCGACCAGGCGACAAACCCGAGCAGAATGACGATCGCGACATTGAAGACCGCCTTGATCGCGGCGCTGCCGAGACCGAGATAGGCCTTGAGATCGATTTCCCAGATCGCTGCAGTCCCGTAAACGATCAGGACCGCCAGTACCACCCACACAGCGCGCATGATGCGCATCACCTGCGGGCTGACATCCTCCGAATCGCGAAGCGTCTCCGACACGACGCTGCTGCGATAATGTCGCGCGATGATTCCGCCCAGCGCGAATGTCACCAGCGGTGCAAGCAATGCAAGCAGCAGGCTCGCAAGAGCGCGGTTTCCGATCTGATCCTGATGGCGGAACAGGGCGTCGATCACCAACAGCCAGAGCGCCAGCAGATGTGCGGTCGCCAGGATCGGCGCCGCAATGAGCGCCGTGCGGTACTGCCCGCCCAAGGAGCGCTCCAGCGCGTCACGAATCCCTCCCCGGTTGGCCCAGATGATGACGATCAGCAGCCCGATCGGCAGCGCACTGAGCGGAACAAGTAGCGCGATGATCGACGAGATCGGTGCACCGACCAGCACCAGCGCGCGTCCGATCGCACCAATCAGCACGAGAAGGATCGTGACCGTCAAAGCGATCCAATAGAGTCGGCGTGCCGTGTGGGGCGAGTATTCCGTGATCGGACGTTGGGAGATCACTGACGCGCTCAGAAGATTGAAAAATCGTTCGACCACCAGAGCAATGAGCGCTTCGTAAAGCACGATCGAGAGGAGCGCGGGTGCCAGCGGATGCTGCGGATCGAGAATCGCATAGACAATCAGCGCCGCAACGAAAAATGCTGCCACCTGGCAGGCATCGAGAAGCAGCCAGATGCCGAGCGCCGCGATGCGCCCGCTGCCATCCGGCCTCACCACGGCGCTCCGGCGCATCGGCGCCAGGATCCGGCCGACGACAATCGATGCCGCGATGCTAATGCCGACCAGCAACAGAACCGAATTTAGCATCGTGCCGATACGGACGGCAGGATAGGTGCCCTGCGGCTGGGCGAAGGCCGCGGAAAAAGTTTCGCCGAGGACCGGCCATTCGGCGCCGATCGACCGCAACTGGGTGCCGTAGAATGACAGCAGGTTATTGTCGATCTCGGTTTGCGCTGCCGGCTGGCGAGCCGCCATTTCGAGCAGCAGGCGCTCGCGCAATGCCGCGCGCAACGCGTCGGGATCGGACACGGCGAGAATGGCATCGACCTGTTCGGGCGTCAGCGTGTCCGGAAACGCCTGCAGCAACTGGTCGATGCTCTGTTCGGCGCCCGGATCGGAATCCTGGGCGACGGTAGCGAACGGTGCGAGCGTCACGAAGGCGACAATCGCAATGACGATGGCGATAAAAGACCTCAGGACCGTCCCCCTCATCCCGACCGACCCGGGTTGCACTCGCCTCGAATCGGCGGTGCGTCCCGAAATCCGGCACTGCGCAAGCTTACCTCCCGATCCGCCTTCCGCACCATGCTCTGCCGAACGGGTTATCCAACACCGAATACGCGCGCGCTGTCCGATACGATGCCGACGGGCCCCTGCGGGGCATCGCTCGCGGAGCGGCAGACCCCCGGGTTCCCAGCCAGGAGCGCCGGCCGACCGCCGATAAAGACCCGGCTGCCCGCGGACCACCGCGCCGTGACACAGGTCGCGGGCAACGGCACTGGACAGCTCTCGATCGACGCTACGGCATCGACGGTCAGGATCGCCGCTCCGCTTGATAGAACGCGCGCGCCATTCTCGCGAAGTGCGAGCCCGCCACCATGCGGGCAGGACATGAGGGACGCATTGGTCAGAAACGGTTGCATGGGTCACACCACCGTCAGAGCGCCGCCGTTGACCGATACGCTCGGCCCCTGCAACAGGATCGATGCGCCTCTCCCGTTGTCGAGACGGATGCCGTCTGGGCCGAAGGCGATCACTCCCCCCGCCTCCAGCTTCCAGGCGATGCCGCCACCCGGCAGCTCTTCCAGAGTCACATTGCCGCCGGGAAATGCGCCTGGTGCAACGAACGGCTGGTCGGGCATCGGTAGGTCCTCGCCTTGCGCAGACCAGCGTTGCCCTGCACAGATCGGAAAATCGGGATCGCCGCCTTCGAACTCGACCCAGATATCTGTGCCGATCGGAGGTATCGCGGGCACCGCTCCGGCCGCAAGGAACGGCGCGCAGAGTTCGGCCCAGATCGCGGCCTCACCCAGTACCGCCGGGACCGACACGCTCACCCGCCCGCGCTGCATTGGATCGAGATTATCGACAATCCGGCCGCGATATTTGCCGTAGAGTTTGCCGTCCGACATCGTGCGCCTCCCGCCTGGAAGTCCTGACCCATCCCGGCACAAACCGGGCGGCAGACCAAGCGGTAATCAGATTCGCGGCCGGAGCGGCTTTCCGTCGACGATGCCGCGGCCGGTCTTGCGCTCGCGGCGCAACACATAGAGGCCGCTGCCGACGATCAGCACGACACCGCCGATCGTCGCCCAATCGGGCAGTTCGCCCCAGGCAAGCCAGCCCCACAAAGCGGCCCAGGGCAGCGACACATACTCGAACGGCGCGACCATGCTGGCGCGGCCGACCCGATAGGCCTGGGTCAGGCAATAGAAACCGACGCCGGCGATGAGGCCGCATAGCGTCATCAGGCCGAAATCGCCCCAGTCGGGCATCGTCCAGGCGCGGAGCATGAAGGAGAGACTCGGATGGCTGCCGGTATCGAGCGTACCCCGACCGAAGGCGAGGCCGATCAGGCCGGACGCCACCAGGTTGACGAAGTTCGCGGAGAAAGCCATCGAGACGCCGCTGGTGAAAACACCAAGGCGGCGCGTGACGATCGTGCTGACCGCATAGGACAGAGACGATGCGAGCACCAGCAGGGCCGCCACATCGACGATCGATTCGCCCGGCCGCAGCATGATGACGACGCCGGAGAACCCGACAAGGATCGCAAGGAAACGGCGCCACCCGACCGGCTCACCCAGAACGAGGATCGCCAATAGCGTGATAAAAAGCGGGCAGGAGAAATACAGCGTGACGGCATCCGCCAGCGGCAAAGCGGCAAGGCCGAGATAGTAGAGCGAGTACGCGCCGAACGTGGCGCAGCTACGCCACAGATGTAGCAGCGGCCGGCGCGGCACGAGGGCGCGGATACCCTCGGTCATCCAGGCGATGAGCACGATCGCGGGCAATGCGATGAAACTGCGCACGAACATGATCTCGTGCACGGTATAGCCAGCGCTCAGCCATTTTATGGCCACGTCCTGGAACGAGAAGATCGAAACGCCCAGAACGAGATAACTGACGCCGCGATAAGGCGAGTCGCCCGCCGTCGCCGGAGCCGTCGAGAATCCCTTCATGCACTGCTCACTTCAGGCTTCGACGGTGATTGCGTCGGCGCGTCCGGCGCCCCTGCCGACGCATCGGATGAACGCCGGGATGCGGGCCGCCCGCTTCCAGGGCCCGATCATGCGGTGGCGCCCGGCGGGGCCGCAATCGGATTCGGGCAGTTCCACATGCTTGATGCGCAAGGCTGCTATGGTAGCTTCACCGCCCGAAATCCCGACGGCCGGACGGCTGGTCGAACCATCGTAACAGCGCCTCGCCGGGTCCGGCGTGTAGCAATCCCGATCGTAGAGGCAGGAACAAGGTCAATGGCTAAGGCCCAGCAAACCGAGCTGCAGACCCCCGAACTGGCGCGCCCCGCCAATGCCGCCATCATGTACGCGGTCGACGGGTTCGATACCTCGCGCGACAAGCTGATGGGGCGCCATGTCGCCGGCGAGGAGTTCCTCAAGGGCTACGCTCGCTATGCCGACGTCGACACATTCTACGGGCTGATGATCGGCGCCCAGAATACGCAGCGATTCCAGCAGGATTTGTCGCGCTGGACCGGCGGCCGCGCAAAAGTCGAGATCATTTCGTACAACCAGCTCGCCCGCGTTGCCGAACCGGGCACCCTGTTTCTGCCGGGTCCAGGCCTCGGCGAGTGGGCGTGGCGGCGGCGTGTCGGCGATCAGCGTAGCTATTCGATCACCGGCGTCACCCACACGACCGCATCGCCGGGCGCGATGGATTCGATCGTCGGCCTGCTGATCGCGCCGGTGCAGCCGTGGGATGCGCTGATCTGCACCTCGACTGCGGTGCGCAAGACGATCGAGCGCGTGCTCGACGAACAGGAGTATTATTTGCGCAAGCGCCTCGGCGCGCGCCGCTTCCCGCGCCCCGAATTTCCGGTCATTCCGCTCGGCGCCGATTGCAGCGCCTTCGAACGCAAGGACAAGACCCGGTACGAATGGCGGCGCAAGCTCAAGATCGGCAAGAACGACGTGGTGTTTTTGTTTGTCGGCCGGCTGAGTTTCCACGCGAAGGCGCATCCGCATCCGATGTATCTCGCCGCCGAAGCTGCCGCGAAGAAAAGCGGCAAGAAGATTCACCTGATCCAGTCCGGCTGGTTCGCGAACGATTTCATCGAGGCCGCGTTCAAGGACGCGGCGAAAGCGCTCTGCCCGTCGGTCACCTGCCATTTCCTCGACGGGCGCGAGCCTGCGACGCGTGCGGAAATCTGGAGCGCCGCCGATGCGTTCGTCTCGCTCTCCGACAATATCCAGGAGACGTTCGGACTCACGCCGATCGAAGCGATGGCTGCCGGCCTGCCGGTCGTCGTGACCGACTGGGACGGGTACATGGACACGGTGCGCCACGGCAAAGACGGGTTTCGGATCCCGACTTTGCAGCCGCCAGCCGGTACCGGCGAAGACCTCGCCTTCCGTATGGAGCTCGGCATCGATACCTACGATCGCTATTGTGGCAATGCCTGCCAGTTCGTGGCGGTCGATACAGCCGCCTGCGCGGACGCCTTCACGCAGCTCGCCAACAGTCCCGAGCTGCGCGAGAAAATGGGCGCATCCGGCGCCAAGCATGCACGCACGACTTATGACTGGCGCGTGGTCGTTGGCCAGTACCAGGCGCTCTGGCAATCGCTCGCCGAAATCCGCACCAGCGCGCCGGAATCAGCTTCGCATACGACCGACCGCCATGTCGCCGTTCCGGCCCGCATGGACCCGTTCGATACTTTCGCGCACTACGCGACGGACACGCTCAGCCCCGATCACCGCGTTTCGCTCGTCGAAGGCGCCGATGCGAAACTGCTGCTCGATTACCGCAATCTGCCGACCTCGAATTACGCGGCCGCGATCCAACCCGACCAGCGATTCTGCACAAGCATTCTTGACTTCATCGCCAAGCGCGGCACCGCCACCGTTGCACAGATGAGTAAGGCCGTGTCGGCCGACAAGCAGATTTTGCTGATGCGGGCGCTGGTTTGGATGAACAAGCTCGACATCGTGACGATCAAACCGCCGCAGCGCGGCTGAGTGCTACGGCGTGACCAACGTCTGACCGCCGTCCAGCACGATCGTCGTGCCGGTCATGTAGCTGCCGGCATCGGACGCCAGCAGCAACAGCGCGCCGTCCAACTCGCCCGGGTTGCCGATGCGGCGCATCGGAATTGCCTGCACCATCCGTTGTCCGCCCGGCGTTTTCAGATAATCGGTCGTCATGTCGGATTCGAAGTAACCGGGGCACAGCGCGTTGACCCGGATCGAGTGGCGCGCCCATTCGCGCGCCAGCACCCGCGTCATCTGGATAACGGCCGCTTTCGAGATCGCGTACGGCGCGACGGCCTGCGGTGCCGTCAGGCCGGTGATCGATGCGATGTTGACGATTGCCCCGCCCCCGCCCGCTGCGATCCGTGCGCGTGCGAAGCCCTGCGCGACCAGAAAGGCGCCGCGCAGATTGACATTCATCACCTTGTCCCAATCGGCCTCGGTGAGATCGGTGGCTAACTTCGAGGAAGCGGTGCCGGCATTGTTGATCAGGATGTCCGGCAAACCGAGCCCGCGCGCCGCCTTCTGCAAGGCCGACGCAACGACATCCTCGCGCGTCACGTCGACAACCAGCGCTTCGGCACGACCCCCGGCCCGTTCGATGCCGGCGCGAACCTCGGCCAGCGCATCCTGCCGGCGACCGGCGAGTAAGACCGCCGCCCCCGCCTTCGCGAGAGCACTCGCAAACTGCCGCCCCAGTTCGCCCGACGCGCCGGTTACCAGTGCAATGCGGCCGCTCAAATCGAAGAGATTGTTCTGCGTCACGACAGGGCCGGCGTCCGATCGCGCCGCCGGAAGAAGAACAAGGCGAGGCCTGCCGTGAGCAGTACGACGATCAGCGAGGGAATCCAGTAGCGCACCGCAATCAGCACGACCAGCGACCAGGAAATCAGAATTCCGATGGAGAAGACCTGATTGGCGACGAAGCTGATGAATCGAACCCAGGCTCGCGGCGAACGCCAGACGGTGATCCAGGTCGCGACATAGATCACCAGCCAGGCGAAATAGGTGATCAGGTTGGCGCTGTTGTACGGGTTGAACTGGTTGAAGAACCCATCGAAGAACTCGAAGACCTCGCGAACGACTGGATCCATCGCTCAGCCCCCCAATGCCTTCGCCTGTTCGCGCAGCACGAATTTTTGAATCTTGCCGGTCGATGTTTTCGGTAGCGCGCTGAACACGATGGTGCGTGGCACCTTGAAACGCGCCAGATGCTCGCGGCACCAGCCGATGATCTCGTCGGGCGCGACGGCGCCCGACCCTTCGCGCAATGTCACGAAGGCGCAGGGTGTCTCGCCCCATTTCTCGTCAGGCCGGGCGACCACGGCGGCCTCGAGCACCTTGGGATGGCGATAGAGCACCTCCTCGACCTCGAGGCTGGAAATGTTCTCGCCGCCGGAGATGATGATGTCCTTGGCGCGATCCTTGACCTCGACATACCCATCGGGATGCCAGACGCCGAGATCGCCGCTGTGATACCAGCCACCGCGGAACGCCTCTTCGGTCGCCCGCGGATTGCTCAGATAGCCCTTCATCACCGTATTGCCGCGGATCATCACCTCGCCGATCGTTTCGCCGTCGGCCGGCACCGGAACCATCGTTTCCGGATCCGCAACCATCACCTGCTCCTGCATGATATGCGGCACGCCCTGCTTTGCCATGTGCCGGGCGCGCGCCTGGATATCCAGATCGTCCCAGGCTTCCTGCCAGGCGCAGACCGTCGCCGGCCCGTAGGTTTCGGTGAGGCCATAGAGATGCGTCACGTTGAAACCGCTGCGGTTCATCGCCTCGATGATCGGGCTGGGCGGCGCAGCACCGCCGGTGCCGACCTCGACCACCCGATCGAACTTGGTCTTCACGCTGTCCGGCGCATTGGCCAGTAGATTGAGTACGATCGGCGCGCCGCAGAGATGCGTGACGCCATGAAGCGGGATCATCGGATAGATTAGTGCCGGATCGACCTTGCGCAGGCAGACATGCGTGCCGCCGGCTGCGATCACCGCCCAGGTGAAACACCAGCCGTTGCAATGGAACATCGGCAGCGTCCACAGAAACACTGTCGACGGATCGAGCCGCATCGTAAGCACGTCGCCGAGCGCGTTCAGATAGGCACCGCGATGATGGTAGACGACGCCCTTGGGATTGCCGGTGGTGCCGGATGTGTAGCCGAGCGCCATCGCCTGCCACTCGTCCCCGGGTTCGTTGCTGCGGAAAGCGGGATCGCCGCGGGCGATGAAGCTTTCATAGTCGAGCGGCCCGAGCCGCGTCGCGCCGTTGGGTCCGTAATTGGCCTCGGTGTCCTCGATTTCGACCAGGATCGGTGGGTTCTTCATCCGCGCCAGCGCCGCACGAACCGTCTCGACATACTCGCAGTCGGCAATCAGCAGCTTCGCCCCGCCATGCTCCAGACAAAAGGCGATGGTCGCCGGATCGAGGCGGAAATTGAGCGCGTTGAGCACGCCTCCCATCATCGGGATGCCGAAATGCGCTTCGAGCATGGCCGGCGTGTTGTTCGCCAGGATCGCGACCGTATCGCCGCGATCGATGCCGCTTGCGATCAGTGCCGACGCGAGCCGCCGACAACGCCCATTGAACTCGCGATAGCTGTAGCGAAGTCGGCCATGCACGACCGCCGTCTTGTCGGGATAAACCCGGGCGGCACGCGCCAGAAAGCTGAGCGGCGTCAGGGGCGCATAATTCGCCCTGTTCTGGCCCAGTCCCGCTTCCCAGATATCCGTCATTCTGCACCCGTTTTGTCATATCGGCCCGCTTCGCGCTATCGTTGGAAAAGCGCGGGTCGCCCGTCAAGGACCATCACCGCCACCCAGCAAGGAGAGGCATTGTGCTCCGCCTCGACATTTATTCGGACACGATCTGCCCCTGGTGCTTCATCGGAAAGCGCCGGCTCGAACGCGCGCTCGCGCATCGAGCCCCCGCCGGGATCAGCCTGCGCTGGCGCGCCTTCCAGCTCAATCCCGGTATGCCGGCCGAAGGCATGGATCGCCAGACCTATCTTACCGCCAAGTTCGGCCAGCCCGAACGCGCGCGCCGCATCTACGACGCGGTCTACGCCGCCGGACAAAGCGAAGGGCTGCCGTTCGATTTCGACCGCATGCGGCGCACGCCGAACACGCTCAACTCGCATCGTTTGTTGCGGCTTGCCTGGGACGAAGGCTGTCAGAACGAACTCGCCGAGCGGTTGTTCCAGGCCTACTTCATCGATGCACGCGACATCGGCGACGATGGTGTTCTCATGGATGTCGCGGGATCGGTTGGCATGGACAGCGTTGCGGTCGGCGATTTCCTCGCCGGCGACCGGTTCCGGACGGAAATCGAACAGGAGGACCGTTCGGCCCGCAGGCTCGGTATCAGCGGCGTGCCCTGCTTCATCTTCAATCAGCGCTATGCGCTGTCCGGCGCGCAGGAACCCGAAGCGTTCTTTCAGCTCTTCGATCTGGCGCGGGTTGACGAGGAGATGGCCACCGAATCCTGGTAGCGCGTCACTCAGGCCGGCGGATCATCGGGCCGGCGCATCGGGAAACTGTTATCGGCGATCGAGTAGAGCGAATAGCCGAGCCGCGCGATCGGTCGCGCCGCGACGATATCCACCCGCCCGTTCGCATCGATCAGGCTGTCGTCGATATGGATGCCGATGACGCGGCCGATGATGAACGCGTTGGGCTCGCCCGGATCGTCGGCCGGCAGTTCGACGGTCGAGAAATAGCGGCATTCGAAATGCACCGGCGCCTCTTTGACGCGCGGGGGGCGAACCAGCACCGAGGCAACCGGCGTCAGACCGGAATGCGCGAACTCGTCGATTTCCGCCGGCAGATGCGCCGACGTCAGGTTCATCTGGTGGCGCGTATCCCAAGTCGCGAGATTGAACACGAACTCCCCGGTTTCCTCGACATTGGCGCGACTGTCTTTGAAGAGCCGGTCGGCCTTGCTGCCGCCCGCACCGAATCCAACCATCGGCGGATTGTCGGCGATCGCGTTGAAAAAGCTATAGGGCGCGAGATTCACCGTGCCGTTCGTGGCGATGCTGGAGATCCAGCCGATCGGTCGCGGCACGATGAGCTGCTTGAACGGATCGGGTTTGAGCGGCCGATCGGGCCCTTCGGTCGAATAAAACAATTTCGGTCCTCCTCAGGCGGCGAGCGCCGCGACATTCTCGAGCAGCTTGCGCACACCGGGCAGGCGGCGGGATGCGTCGTTCCAGTTCTGATGATAGACGAGACGCTGGTCGGGACGCACGCTGATGAGTCTATGGTTGCGCGTGATGTAGTCGATCAGCCGCTCCGGGCGCTTGAAGGCATTGCCGCGGAAGGCGATGACCGCCCCTCTCGGTCCGGCATCGACCTTCTCCACACCGGCCGCACGGCAGAGCCGCTTAATCGCCATGATCTGGAGCAGATTCTCCACCTCGGGCGGCAGTTTTCCAAAACGATCGACCAGCTCGGCCGCGAACGCGTCGATCGCGGTCTGGTCGAGCAAGGTCGCGATGCGTCGATACAAACCGAGCCGGATGCCGAGATCGGCGACATAGGCTTCCGGTATGAGAACGGCCGATCCGATATTGATCTGCGGCGCCCATTCTGTCTCGCGGGCCGCGCGACCCCGCGCTTCCTGCACGGCCTCTTCGAGCATCTGCTGATAGAGCTCGATACCAACCTCGCGGATATGGCCGGATTGCTCCTCGCCCAGCAGGTTGCCGGCGCCACGGATGTCGAGATCGTGGCTCGCCAGCGTGAAACCGGCGCCGAGCGTGTCGAGCGTCTGCATGACCTGGAGCCGCTTCTCGGCTGTCGGTGTCAGCACCTGGTCGGGCGGTACCGTCAGATAGGCATAGGCGCGCAATTTGGACCGGCCGATGCGACCGCGTAGCTGATAGAGCTGAGCGAGCCCGAACATATCCGCACGATGCAGGATCATCGTATTGGCGCGCGGAATGTCGAGCCCGGATTCGATGATACTGGTCGAGAGCAGCACGTCGTACTGGCCCTCGTAGTAAGCGGTCATCGCCTTCTCGAGTTGCGTCGGCGGCATCTGCCCATGCGCGATGACCAACTTCACTTCGGGCACCAGCTTGCGCAACCGATCGGCAACCACGTCGATATCCCGAATGCGCGGACAGACATAGAAGCTCTGACCGCCACGATTGCGCTCGCGCAGAATCGCCTCGCGCACGATCACCGGGTCGTACGGCATCACGAAGGTTCGCACTGCGAGCCGGTCTATCGGCGGCGTGGCGATCAGGCTCATCTCGCGGACGCCGGAGAGCGCGAGCTGCAGCGTGCGCGGGATCGGCGTTGCAGTGACGGTGAGGACATGGACATCTTCCTGCAGTGCCTTTAGCCGCTCCTTCTGCGCCACGCCAAAATGCTGCTCCTCGTCGACGATCAGCAAACCGAGCGAGCGGAATCCGATATCTTTAGCCAGCAACGCATGCGTGCCGATAATGATATCGATCTTGCCGTCGCGCAGGTCGCGTTTGACCTCGGCGGTTTCCTTCACACCCACCATACGTGAGATCTGCGCGATCCGGATCGGCAGCCCGGCGAAGCGATCGCTGAAGGTCCGAAAATGCTGCCGGGCCAGCAAGGTGGTCGGCGCGATCACGGCAACCTGTTTGCCGTTGGCAGCGACAACGAAGGCAGCGCGCAGCGCAACCTCGGTCTTGCCGAACCCGACATCGCCGCAAATGAGGCGGTCCATCGGCTTGCCGGCGGAAAGATCGGTCAGGACGTCGTCGATGGCGCGGATCTGGTCGTCGGTCTCGGGATAGGGAAACCGCGCGCAGAACTCGTCATAGAGCCCTTCCGGCGGCGGCAAGGCATCGAGATCCTGCACGGCGCGCGTCGCAGCGACCTTGATGAGTTCTGCCGCCATCTCGCGGATGCGCGCCTTGACCCGCGCCTTGCGCGACTGCCAGCTCGCACCGCCAAGACGGTCGAGCTGCACCGGCGTCTCGTCCGAACCGAAGCGGGACAACAGATCGATGTTTTCGACCGGCAGAAATAGTTTGTCGCCGCCGTCATAGACGATGCGCAAGCAGTCATGCGCAGCACCGCCAACCATCAGCGTTTCCAGGGCCTCATACCGACCGATGCCGTGATCGGCGTGAACGACGATGTCGCCGGCGCCGAAATTGGACAGCTCTTCGAGGAATCGTTCGGCACGGCGACGTTTCGGCTGGCGCACCAGCCGGTCGCCGAGAATGTCCTGCTCGGTGATGAAGGCGTAACGCGCATCGACGAAGCCGCGTTCGAGGCCGAGCACCACGAGCGCGGTCGCGCCCGGCTCCAGGCTCGATGCGGTCGACCAGTCGGAGACCGGCACCAGCCCGGTTACGCCATGTTCGATCATCACTTTGGAAAGCCGGTCGCGGCTGCCTTCGCTATAGGTCGTAATCACCGCATGGCGACCCGACCCCGCTTCGTCCGCAATCCGCTGGGCCAGCGCCGCATACAGCGCATCGAGCGACTGCATCCGCGCTTCGGCGAACTCGCGGCCAGGCCGGGCGCCCCAATCCTCCCAGCCGCTGCCCTCCGGCGGCGCAAAATTCGACAGCGCGACGATAGAGCGATCCGCCAGCAGCGCATCCCAGTCATGCGCCGTCAGATAAAGCTCGTCGGGTGCGAGCGCCCGATAGACCGGCGTGCCGTCGCGAATCTTCACCGCCGCGCTGCGCGCTTCGTAGAATTCTTCGATTAAACTCAGGCGCGCATCGCGCAGTTCCGGCGCCTGATGATCGAGTGTCACCGCCGCGCCGGTCGCGTGATCGAGCAATGTCGCGGTCTTTTCCAGGAACAAGGGCAACCAATGCTCCATGCCCGGATAGGAGCGCCCTTCGCTGATCGCGACATAAAGCGGGTCTTCCGTCGCCGGCGCACCGAAGCGTTCGCGATAACGGGTACGGAACCGCTCGATCGATGCCTTGTCGAGACGCAACTCGCCCATCGGGCGCAAATCAAGCCCGGTCATCGTGGCGGTCGTGCGCTGCGTGATAGGATCGAATCGGCGGATCGATTCGATCTGGTCGCCGAAGAAATCGAGCCGCACCGGATCGTCCTGTCCCGGCGGAAAGAGATCGATGATGCCGCCGCGCACCGCGAACTCGCCGACATCGCCGACCTTGCCGACGCGCAGGAACCCGGTATCCGCGAGATGCCTCGCGATCGTGTCGGGCGCAATCACATGTCCCGGCCGCAAAGCCAATCCGGCACCGGCAAAGCCGGCCGACGGCGTCACCCGCTGCAGGAAGGCGGAAACTGTCGTAAGCAGTATCCGCGGCCGCGTCTGGTCGCGCGGTGCGGCAAGCGCGCTCAACGCATCGACGCGGCGGCCGATGATGTCGCGATGCGGCGATACCCGGTCATAAGGCAGACAATCCCAGGCCGGAAACACAACGATCTCGATATCGGGGGCGAAGAACTCGATCAACTCCTGCAAACGCGCGACGCGCGCATCGTCGCGCGCAACATGAAGGATGTCCGTCGCCCCCGCCCCCCATGCCGCCGCGTGATGACGGCGCGCAAATGCACCGAGCGCCAGCGCGTCAGCGCCTTCGGGCACACCGGCCAGGCGAACGAGACCGGGTCTTTCCAGCGGAAGGTCGGGCAGTTTCACAGGATGGCGCTTGATGGATCGAATTTCAGGAGCAGGTCGAGCACGTCGGAGCGGTTCGCATCAGGAACAGGCGCCAGGCCGGCAAGCCAGTTGTAAAGGTCCGGATCAGGGAATTCCAGAATGTGTTCATAGCAATCGAGCTGGGGCGGGGTAAATCCATCGAGATAACGCGCCGCGAACCGTTCGAGAATGAGATCGAGCTCTTTGTTGCCGCGATGCGCGCTGCGAAACCGGAGGCGCCGCCGCTGGGTATCTACGTCGCCGGTGGTCCCGGTCATTTCGACGCCCCGGCCAGGACAATCTCGACGCCGGCCGCCTCGAGCAGATCGGCGACCCGGCGCGGCGGCGGTGCGTCGGTTACCACAAAGTCGACCGAGGCGGTGTCGATCAGGCGAACCGGGGCGCGGCGTTCGAACTTCATGCTGTCCGCCGCGACGATGACCTGTTCGGCCCGTTCCATGATGGTCCGCGAGAACGCCGCCTCCTGCATGTCGTGCAACATGAAACCCGTGACCCCGTCGATCGCCGCGACCGACAGGACTGCGTAGCGAACGCCGAACTGCCGCACAAACTGATGCGCCTCCACTCCGAAGGCCCCACCATCGTGCGCGCGCAACTCGCCACCGGCCAGAAACACCCGGTTGCCGTTCCGGGGTGCGAGAATCTGCGCCACTGCCACCGAATTCGTTACGAGATAGAGATCGCGATGGTTCTTCAGTGCCTGGGCGACATAGGCGGTCGTCGATCCGATGTCCAGAATCAGCGAATCGCCATCCTCGATCATCGCGGCAACACGGCTCGCGATCCGCTCCTTGGCTGCGCGCTGCTCGTTCATGCGTTGCTGGAAGGTCGGTTCGTGCAGCAGATCCGGCAGATGAACGCCGCCATGCACCTTGCGCACCAGCCCCTGCGCCGCCAGCAGACGCACGTTACGCCGAATCGTCTCTTCCGAGACATCGAGCCGCAACGCGAGTTCGGCGATTCGGTACGAACCTTGAAGTCGAAGCAGATCAAGGATTTCCAGTTGGCGCTGCGTGGCCTGCATGAGCGGTCATTCCGATGGCGTTTCAACCGATACCGCCCCGCCGGTTATCCGGGTCAGACGGCCGTCACGAGGGTTACAGTTGGGTTGCCGGGCAAATATTGGGAATTCGGCCGCCATAATCAACAAAAACGCACAGATTCTCACAAAACCGCATGTGGTCCGTTGACAGAGCGGCGGAATCTGGCTGACTCTCGAACCCGGCGGGGACCCCCGCATCCGGCGTCGGCCTCGCCCGTTAAGACTGCGGTGAAGGCCGGAATTACGCGTACGGGAAAAACCAACCGCACGAGGGAGGACTTCGCATGCGGATGCACAAGATTGCGGCCCTGGCGTTTGTTGCCGTGGCCAGTTTCGGACTCGCTTCGTGCGACGAAGGCGAGGAAGCGGCGGCCCCTGAGGAAACATCTCAGGCTGTGCCGGAATCGACGGATCCAATCAAAATGGCGTTGTTCGACTGGACCAGCGTCAACATTAACGCACACATCCTGGGCGAAGTGCTGACGCGGCTCGGTTACAACGTCGAATACGTGACGGCCGATTATCTCTCAAGCCTCACGACCGGCCTCACCAACGGCGACCTCACGGTCGCGATGGAACATTGGGACACCACGGCGAAGGAAGCCCTGGCGGCCGCGGATGCGACCGGCCAGGTCGAGCGTCTTGGTCTGCTTGGGCCCGCCGCCAAGGAAGAATGGTGGTACCCGCTCTATATGAAGGAAAAATGCCCGGGCCTGCCCAATTGGGAAGCGCTCAAGGATCCTGCCTGCGCCGAGGCATTCTCGACGCCGGAAACGGCACCCCAGGGCCGCTATCTCGGCGGACCGGTGACGTGGGAAGGGTATGACGACGAGCGCGTCGTATCGCTCGACCTGCCGTTCCAGGTCATTCATGCTGGCACCGACGCCGCCATGTTTGCCGAACTCGACGCCGCCTATCAGCGCAAGGACCCGATCATGCTGTGGATCTATTCACCGCATTGGGCCCCGGCGAAGTACGAAGGCGAATGGGTCGAGTTTCCGGAGTACACCGACGAGTGCTATGCGGATCCGGCCTGGGGCTCCAACGCCGATATGGCCTATGACTGCGGCAAGCCGTTCGGCGATATCTGGAAAACCGCCTGGATCGGCATGAAAGACAAGTGGCCGCTCGCGCACAAGGTTGCGGCCGCCTACACGATCGATGCCAAGGAGTTGGGTCTCCTCGGCGCGCAGGTCGATCTCGATGGCAAGACCATCGAAGAAGTCGCGAAGGGTTGGGTCGATGCCAACGAAGCGACCTGGAAGGGTTGGGCTGGCCAGTAAACCTGGTTTGCCCGTCTGAACGAACCGGAGCGAGCGGATCGGCCTACAAAGCCGACCCGCTCGCCTCTCGTTTAAGGACTGCGAATCGAAGCATGGCTACCGTTTCTTCAGCACCCGTCCCGCGTACGTCGGCGGCGACCTTCAAAGCACGCCCGATCAAGCTTGTCGGGACGCATGTCTGGAAGGTGTTCGGCCGAGGCGCCGAGTCTTTTCTAACCGAGAATCCGAATCCCGATCCCGCGCAGCTTCATGCCGCCGGCCTGGTGGGCGCAGTTCGCGATGCAACGATCTCCGTCCATGAGGGCGAGATCTTCATCATCATGGGCCTCTCCGGCTCGGGCAAATCGACATTGCTCCGCTGTCTCTCGCGGCTGATCGAGCCGACCGCCGGCGAAGTCCTGTTCGACGGCGCCGATCTCCTGAAAGCCAGCGAACGCGAACTGATCGAGATCCGCCGCCACAAGATGGGCATGGTGTTCCAACATTTCGCCCTGCTGCCGCATCTCACTGTGCTCGAGAATGTCGCCTTCCCGCTTTCGGTCCAGGGCGTCGATCGCAAGATCCGGGAAGAACGTGCGCGCGAAGTGATCGAACTGGTCGGTCTCAAGGGGCGCGAGGGTTTCTATCCGCGCGAGCTGTCGGGCGGGCAACAGCAGCGCGTCGGCATCGCCCGAAGCCTTTCGGTCAAACCGGAGATCTGGTTCCTCGACGAACCCTACTCCGCGCTCGACCCGCTGATCCGCCGCGAGATGCAATCGGAGTTGCTGCGCATCCAGGCCGTTCTGCAGAAGACGATTATCTTCATCACCCATGATTTCGACGAGGCCATCCGCCTCGCCGACCGTGTTGCCATCATGAAAGACGGCGAGATCATTCAGATCGGAACACCGGAAGAACTGGTGATCCGCCCGGCTACGAGTTATGTCGCCGAGTTCACCCGCGACGTCGCCCGCGCGAAGGTCATGTCGGCGCGCCGACTGATGGAGCCCGCGACCGGCGGCGAATTCGTCCAGCGGGTCGAAGCCGACAGCAAGATTGCCTCGTTTGCTGCCGACATCGTCGCCGCCGACCAACCGTTTGGCGTGGTCGACGAGAATGGCGCGATCATCGGCCGGATCGATCGGCGCACGGTGATCGATCTGCTGGCCGGACGCGAGCCGGTGGCGTGACCACACTCGAGCTATCCTGGCAGGGTTCGGCCGCGCGGGTGTCTCGCTGGCTCTGGATCTGGATTGCCGCACTCGGCGCAACCGCTCTGCTCTGGTACTTCGATGGCGCGCCTCCCTGGCTCGACGATTATCCGAAAGACTGGGTCTTACCGTTTGCGAAGTACACGACGATCGTGATGACGGCGATCAAGAACAATATCTCCGACGTCACGCGCATGATTTCAAACGGGATCCTGAATCCCATCCTGCAGTTCTTCATCGATCTGCTGGCGCATGGCTTCAAGATCGGAAATGGCGCGAGCGCCATCGAGCTGCCCCGGCTGTCCTGGGTGGGCATTGTCGCGACCTTTACACTCGCCGGCTATGCGTTGGGCCGTTGGCGCCTCGCCGCGCTCGCCGGCGGCTGTTTCCTCTATATCGCGCTGTTCGGTCAGTGGGACAGCGCGATGACCACACTGGCCTCGATCGTGATGGCGGTTCCAATCGGCGTGATGCTCGGCCTGTTGGTCGGAATATGGGGATATCGCGCGCCGCGGGTGCGCGCCTACTTCCTCAATCCGCTCCTCGATCTGATGCAGACGATCCCGACCTTCGCCTATCTGGTTCCGATCCTCCTGCTGTTCGGTACCAACCCGGTATCGGGACTGGTCGCGACGATCATCTTTGCGATGCCGCCGATGGTGCGCGCCACGATGCTGGCATTGGAGCAGGTTCCGGCCGAGATCGGCGAATTCGGCACCATGGCGGGATGTACGCGCAGGCAGCGGCTCTGGCGAATCCTGATGCCGTCGGCGCGCCCGCTGCTCATGGTGGGCGTCAACCAGGTCATCATGATGTCGCTGAACATGGTGATCATCGCGTCGATGATCGGTGCGGGCGGCCTCGGTTACGACGTGCTGCTGGCGCTTCGTGCGCTCAAGATCGGTGACGCCCTCGAAGCCGGTCTCGCGATCGTGGTCATCGCGATCGTACTGGATCGGCTGAGCCAGGCTGCGGTTCACACGGTCAGCACGCGCCGGCTCGATACCCGTCCGTTCTGGCAGCGCCATCCGTACTTGTTCGCCTCGATTGCCCTGATCGTCGTTACAACTCTGGCCAGCTTTGTTATTCCGTCGCTGAACCGGATTCCCGAAGGCTGGACGGTGACGCTCGCGCCCTATGCCAAAGAATTCATCGACTGGATCAATATCAACTACTTCGACTATATCGAAGCGTTCCGCGTCGCTTTGCTTCTCAACATCCTCAATCCGGTCCGCGATCTGCTAGTCGACCTGCCCTGGTTCGCGATCGTGGCGCTGATCGGGGTTGCCGGCTGGCAGTTCGGTGGCTGGCGTTTGTCGCTCCTGACGATGTCCCTCACCGCCTTTTGTGCGATGGTCGGACTTTGGGACAAGACGATGAACACCGTTTATCTCGTCGGGGTGTCTGTGGTGATTGCGTGCCTGATCGGTGTGCCGCTCGGCATCTGGGCAGCGCGAAGCCGCACCGGTAATCGAATCCTGACACCGGTGGTCGATCTGCTGCAGACGATCCCGGCTTTCGTTTATCTCATTCCAGTCGTGATGCTGTTCCGTGTCGGCGACGTCTCCGCCATGATCGCGATCGTTGCTTACGCGGTCGCGCCGGCCATCCGATATACCAATCACGGCATAAGGCAGGTTTCGCCGCAGCTTGTCGAAGCGGCGAAGGTTGCGGGCTGTACGCGCACGCAGATCCTGTTCCGGGTTCAGCTCCCGCTCGCTCTGCCCGAAATCATGCTCGGCATCAATCAGGTGATCATGTTGGCGATCGCGATGGATATCATCGCGGCCATGGTCGGAACCCGCGATCTCGGTCAGGAGGTGTTTATTTCACTCGCCAAGGCCGATGTCGGCCGCGGCATCATCGCCGGCCTCTGCGTCGCCTTCATCGGGATTGTCGCCGACCGGCTGGTCGGTGGTTGGGCCCGCAAGCTCCGGCAGCGTTTCGGCATGGTCGGCTGACCTCCACTATCCGAGTTGTCCGACATGACCGACCCGCGCCAGATCGCTGCCTCGCTCGCCTGCTGGAAAGGCCCGGTCGACCCGCAACCGCTCGGCGGCGGCATCACCAACAAGAACTTTGTCGTCGAGGATGCCGGCCGCAAATATGTCGTGCGAATCGGGGCCGACATTCCCGTGCATCAGATCATGCGGTTCAACGAGCTGGCGGCCAGCCGTGCGGCTCATGCGGCCGGTGTCTCGCCGCGCGTGGTGTTCGCGACCGACGGCGCGCTGGTGATCGACCATATCGACGGCCGCACCTTCGCCGAGGCCGATGTCGCAACCCAGAGCAATCTCGAACGCATAGTGCCGCTCGTCGCGCGCGCGCATCGCGAGATACCCCAGCATCTGCGCGGTGCGGCACTGGTCTTCTGGGTATTTCATGTCTTGCGCGACTATGCAGGCTCGCTGAAAGACGCCAACAGCCGGCATCTGCCTCGTTTGCCCGAGCTCGGTATGATCGCCGAACGGCTCGAAAGCGCCGTCGGGCGGATCGATCTGGTCTATGGCCATAACGATCTTCTGCCCGGCAATTTCATCGACGACGGCAATCGCATCTGGCTAATCGATTGGGACTATGGCGGATTCAACAGCCCGCTCTTCGATCTCGGCGGCCTCGCCTCGAATAACGGGCTCACACCCGATCAGGAAGAATGGCTGCTCGAAGCCTATTTCGATCGGCCCGTCGCGGACGAATTGCGTGTCCGCTATCACGCCATGAAATGCGCTTCTCTGTTGCGCGAAAGCATGTGGAGCATGGTTCAGGAAATCCATTCGACGCTCGACTTCGACTATACCGCTTATACCACCGAGAACATGCGCCGCTTCGACCGCGCATGGACCTCGTTCCAGGCGATGTGAGCGGACGATGGCGGATCTCCCGAAAAGCGCGAAAGCGGTCATCGTCGGCGGCGGCATCATCGGCTGCTCGACGGCTTACCATCTCGGCAAACTGGGCTGGACAGATACTGTTCTGCTCGAACGCAAGAAGCTGACCTCCGGCAGCACCTTTCACGCCGCGGGCCTGGTCGGCCAGCTCCGCACCAGCGCCAACATCACGCAACTGCTTGGCTATTCGATCGATCTCTACAACCGGATCGAGGTCGAGACCGGTCTCGCAACGGGCTGGAAGATGAACGGCGGGCTGCGGCTCGCCTGCAACGCGGATCGCTGGACCGAAGTGAAACGTCAGGCGACGACCGCGCATTCCTTCGGCCTCAAGATGGATCTGCTGACGCCCAAAGAGGCGCAGGACCTATGGCCGCTGATGCAGGTGGACGACGTTGTCGGCGCTGCCTTCCTGCCGACCGACGGCCAGGCTAATCCGAGCGACATCACTCAGGCCTTGGCGAAAGGCGCACGGCAGACCGGCGTTACGATTCTCGAAGACACCAAAGTCTTGTCGGTCATCGTCAAAGACGGGCGCATTCGGGGTCTCGAAACCGACAAGGGCCGGATCGAATGCGAGATCGTGGTTTGCTGCGCCGGACAATGGTCGCGCGGCTTCGCGGCATCGGTTGGCGTCAATGTGCCGCTGGTCTCCGTGCAGCACCAATACATGGTGACCGAACGCATCGACGGCGTCGCACCGAACCTGCCGACATTGCGCGATCCGGATCGCCTCACCTACTACAAGGAGGAGGTCGGCGGGCTCGTGATGGGCGGTTACGAACCCAACCCCCTGCCCTGGGCCGAAGATGGCATCCCGGAAGATTTCCACTACACGCTGCTCACCTCGAACTTCGATCATTTCGAACCGATGGTGGAACTCGCGCTCGGCCGCGTGCCGGCGCTGCAGACCGCCGGCATCAAGGAACTGATCAACGGACCGGAAAGCTTTACGCCCGATGGCAATTTCATCCTTGGCGAAGCGCCCGAACTGAAAAATTTCTTCGTAGGCGCCGGGTTCAATGCTTTCGGCATCGCCTCGGGCGGCGGCGCCGGGATGGCGCTGGCCGAATGGGTCGTGCGCGGCGAACCGCCCTACGATCTCTGGCCGGTCGACATCCGCCGCTTCGGGCGGCCGCATTTCGACACGGACTGGGTTCGCACCCGCACGATGGAGGCCTATGGCAAGCATTATACGATTGCCTGGCCATCAGAGGAGCATGAGAGCGGCCGACCCTGCCGGCGCTCGCCGCTTTACGAAATCCTGAAACGCGACGGCGCCTGTTTCGGCGAAAAGCTCGGCTGGGAGCGGCCGAACTGGTATGCCGATCTCAAATCGGGTGAAAAGCCGGAGGATCGGTACAGTTTCGGCCGGCCGAACTGGTTCGACGCTGTGGGACGCGAGCACAAGGCCGCACGCGAAGGCGCCGTCCTGTTCGACCAGACATCGTTCGCCAAGTTTCTTCTGATCGGGCCCGATGCGGAGAGTGCCCTCACCTGGATCTGTTCCAACGATGTGGCGAAACCCGTCGGCAAGGTAACCTACACGCAGATGCTGAACGATCGCGGCGGCATCGAATGCGATCTGACGGTGACCCGCATCGCAGCGGAGAGTTTCTACATCGTAACCGGCACGGGCTATGCGACGCATGATTTTGACTGGATCCGGCGCAACATTCCGGCTGGCGCCAACGCGCATCTTGTCGATATCACCTCGGCCCATGCCGTGCTGTCACTGATGGGGCCGAAATCGCGCGAGATTCTTGCCGCCGCGACGCGCGACGATCTTTCCAACCACGCTTTTCCCTTCGGTACCGCGCAGCGCATCGGGATCGGCGGCGCGCCGGTGCTCGCCGTGCGCGTGACCTATGTCGGCGAACTCGGCTGGGAGCTGCATATGCCGGTCGAGTATGCCGTCAACGTCCATGCGGCGTTGATTGTCGCGGGCGCACCGCACGGCCTGCGCAACGCCGGCTATCGTGCGATCGAGACGCTGCGTCTCGAAAAAGGTTATCGCGCCTGGTCTGGCGATATCGGACCGGATTTCACCCCATTCGAGGCCGGCATGGGCTGGGCAGTGAAGCTGCGCAAAAATGTCGACTTCAAGGGTCGCAAGGCGCTCGAAGCGCAAAAATCAGGCGGCATGAATCGCCTGCTCGCCTGCTTCACGGTCGACGATCCGTCCGTGATCCTCCTCGGCCGCGAGACCATTCTGCGCGACGGCAAACCGGCGGGCTGGCTCGCGAGCGCCGGCTGGGGCTACACGGTCGGAAAGAACATCGGCTTCGGCTACGTTCGCAACGCTGGCGGCGTCGATGCCGACTATGTCCGCAACGCGCGATACGAGCTCGAGGTTGCGACGACTCGCGTGCCCTGTTCGGTCACGCTGGAGGCGCTCTACGACCCCACGATGGCGCGGATCAAGGGCTGACACCCGGCCCGTTGCCCGCGCGCGTCCGCGGCGCTAAGTCACCGGGTATGATCCGGCAGCTTTCGCAGCCCCGAGTCGGTATCGGAAACCCATGCGCCCGGAGATCCTGTTCAAGCTTTTCGCCCCGGTGACGTCGCTGCAGGGCGTCGGGCCGCGCTTTGCCAAACTGATCGAAAGGGCGGCTGGACCGCAGGTGGTCGACCTGCTCTGGCATATGCCAATCGGTTTGATCGACCGACGCTTCGCACCCAAACTCGCCGATGCGCCGGAAGGCGCGATCGTGACCCTGACACTGCGTGTCGATAAACATTTCCCGTCGCCTGCCGCCGGCAAGCGCCCGTACAAGGTGCGCTGCCGCGACGAGACCGGCTTCATCCATCTCGTCTTCTTCCGCGCGAAGGGTGACTACCTGAACAAAGTGCTGCCCGAGGGCGAGGTGCGCGTGGTCAGCGGTCGCATCGAGAAGTTCGGCGACGAGCTGCAGATGACCCACCCCGACCACATCGCGCCGCTCGACGATGTCCTCACGTTGAAACGGGTCGAACCGGTCTATCCCATGACGGCCGGATTGACGCCGCGCATCATGGGCAAGGCGGTCACCGCTGCCGTCGAGCGCGCGCCGGTCATCGAGGAATGGATCGAGCCGCGCTTCGTTACCAAACAGAAATGGGCACCCTGGCGCGACGCGCTGCGACGCGCCCACAACCCCGAAGAGGAAAGCGACCTTCAGCTGACGACGCCCTGGCGTGAGCGGCTTGCCTATGATGAGCTGCTGGCGAACCAGCTTGCGCTCGCTTTGGTGCGACAGCATCAGCGCCGCCAACGCGGCCGTTCCCTGAGCGGCGACGGAGTGCTGCGTGCGAAGGCGATCGCGTCCCTCCCCTTCACGCTCACGAACTCGCAGACACGAGCGATCGAAGAGATTGCCGCCGATATGGGTTCGGGCCTGCGCATGCTGCGGCTCCTGCAGGGCGATGTCGGCAGCGGCAAGACCGTTGTCGCGCTATTGGCCATGCTTGTCGCGGACGAAGCCGGTGCGCAGGCCGCACTTCTGGCCCCGACCGAAATTCTTGCGCGGCAGCATTTTGCGACGATCGCGCCGCTCGCCGAAGCGGCGGGCGTAACGGCAGCCCTGCTGACCGGCCGCGATAAGGGGAAAGCGCGCGACGCCATTCTCGCCGACCTCGCCTCGGGCAGGATCGGTATCGTCGTCGGCACCCATGCTTTGTTGCAGGAGGATGTCGACTTCAAGGATCTCGGCCTCGCGGTCGTCGACGAGCAGCATCGCTTCGGCGTGCATCAGCGCGTCATTCTTGCCGAGAAAGGTGCCGCCGCGGACATGCTGGTGATGACCGCAACGCCGATCCCGCGGACGCTTATGCTGACCGCCTATGGCGATCTCGACGTGTCGCGTCTGACCGAAAAGCCTGCCGGTCGCAAGCCGATCGACACGCGCGCCGTACCCCTGGAACGCATGGAAGAGGTGGTGGGTGCCGTCGCGCGGGCGATCGACCAGGGCGGTCAGGTCTACTGGGTCTGCCCTCTGATCGAGGAATCCGAAGTCGTGGATCTCGCCAATGCCGAGGCACGCTATCGCGATCTGGTGCAGCGCTTCGGCGAGAAGCGTGTCGGCCTCATTCATGGACGGCAACGAGCCGGCGAACGCGACCGCACCATGGCGGCGTTCGTTGCCGGCGAGACCGGTGTGCTGGTGGCAACCACCGTGATCGAAGTCGGCGTCGATGTGTCGAATGCCAGCGTCATGGTGATCGAACATGCGGAGCGGTTCGGCCTTGCGCAACTGCACCAGCTTCGCGGCCGGATCGGTCGCGGTGCGCGCGCCTCGACCTGCGTGCTGCTCTATCAGGCGCCGCTTGGCGAAACCGCCAAGGCCCGGCTGAAAGTGCTGCGCGACACCGATGACGGATTTCGCATCGCCGAGGAGGATCTGCGGCTGCGTGGCGCCGGCGAGTTGCTGGGTACGCGCCAGAGCGGATTGCCCGCGTTCCGCCTCGCCGACCTCGCGGTGCATCACGAGTTGCTGAAGGCCGCTCGCGACGACGCGACGCTGGCGCTCGAGCGCGATCCCAACCTGACCGGTGCGCGCGGCCGTGCGCTGCGCATTCTGCTCTATCTCTTCGAGCGCGACGCGGTCGTCAGGACGCTGCGCTCCGGCTAGGTGGTCGAAGCTGGAATCTTGACCTTGCGATTTTCAGGCGGTCGGCGATCCGGTGGAGTCACGATGCCCCCCGAGACAACCATTTTGATACCCTCTTCGACCGACATGCTGAGCACCGTCATGTCCTTCCTGGGAATGAACAACAGAAATCCAGAGGTCGGGTTCGGAGTCGTCGGCATGAACACGTTGACCACTTCGTCTTCGGTGATTTCCTGCACTTCGCCCTGTGTCGTGCCGGTGATGAAAGCAAGCGCCCAAAGTCCGCGTCGCGGATACTCGATCAGCACGACCTCGCGAAAGGCGCTCGACTGGTTTGCCAGCACGGTCTCGAAAATCTGTTTGACCGCGCCATAGACGCTACGAATGACCGGCATCCGCGCCAGAATCCGCTCGCTGATGCGTACGATCAGTCGACCGACCAACCCGGCTGCGAACGCGCCGACAAGGACCAGGAATACAAACAGGACGATCAACCCGATCCCGGGAACGCTGAATGGCAGGTAGGTCTCTGGGTTGTATTGCGCGGGAATGAGCGGCTTTACAGAGCGATCGACCCAGGAGATCACCTGCCAAGCGAGCCAGAACGTGATTGCCATCGGCGCCGTGACCAGGACGCCGGCGAAGAAATACGCCCGCAGGCGTCCGGACAGGCTCGGCCGCAACCGGATCTTCCTTGCCTCGGAACGACTGTTATCGACGTTCTCCGGGTCGGGGCCCGGGCTGGATCCGTCGTTGATGGGTTCGGTTTCCGTCATTCTTGGCTGGCCTCATGCTGCGCGATCGGCATTGAACCACTATATAAGGTTCATCGCACTGTCGTCAGGGCCGGAGCCTGCTGGATTTTGCCGATTTGCCATTCCCGAAACGACCGCCCCGGACCCGTCATCGAAGCGGTCGCGACTGTCGTGCCACCCTATGTTATCCGGCAGCAAGATGCCGAAGCCATCGCTCGCCGCGTATTCGACCGCGACCAGTCCGAAATCGAACGGTTGTTGCCGGTCTTTGCCAATGCCGGGATCGAACAGCGTCATTCCTGCATGCCGCTCGACTGGTATGTCGAACCCCATGGTTGGAAAGAGCGCAACGATCTTTACGAAGATCATGCGCTCGCACTGATCGAGGAAGCGGCCCTCGACTGTCTCGCCCGCGCCGGCCGGCGGCCTGACGAGATCGATGCGATCGTCTGCGTTTCGACAACCGGTGTGACAACGCCAAGTCTGGATGCCCGCCTGCTCGACCGAATCGCATTTCGGCGCGACACAAAGCGCCTGCCGGTGTTCGGTCTCGGCTGCGGCGGCGGGGTAACCGGCCTTGCGCGCGCCGCCGATCTTCAGCGTGCGCAACCGGATAGCCGCGTGCTTCTGCTTGTCGTCGAGCTATGCGCCCTCACTTTCCGGTCGGGCGATCATTCCAAGAGCAACATCATCGCAACGGCGTTGTTCGGCGACGGCGCCGCTGCCGTTCTGATCGGCCCCGGACCGGACGGCCCTCGCCTCGGCGCGTCGGGCGAACATACCTGGCCGGATTCGTTGCCGGTGATGGGCTGGCAGATCGAGGATGACGGGTTTGGCGTGCTGTTCTCACGCGATATCCCTGCTCTCGTCCGCCGCGATTTCGGCACGATCGCCGATGAGTTCCTCGCACGGCACGGATACAGCCGTGCGGATCTCGTCGGCTATGTCTGCCATCCTGGCGGGATCAAGGTACTGGCAGCCCTGGAAGATGCGTTCCGGCTTCAACCCGGCACGCTCAATGTCGCGCGCGATGTGCTGCGCGACTATGGCAATCTGTCGGCGGCAACCGTGCTGTTCGTGCTCGAGCAGATGCTGGCAGCCGGGATGAAGTCCGGGCGATATCTGATGACCGCTTTGGGGCCGGGTTTCACCGCCACGTTTCAGATCGTTGAAATTCCATGACAGATGCGACCGCTCTGTTTGCGCAGCCACGCCGATGACGCCGCTCCTCTGGCTATTGGGGTTCGTGATCGTGCAGCGGTTGGCCGAACTGGCTTATGCGCGGCGCAATGAGCGGCGCTTGCTGGCCACGGGCGGTGTCGAAGTTGGCCGCGGTCACTACCCGCTGATCGTGGCGCTGCATGTCGCCTGGATCGCCGCGATGACGGCGTTCATTCCGCTCGATACGCCATTGCGTCTGCCGTGGCTGGTCGCGTTCATCGTGTTGCAGGCATTGCGCCTATGGACGATCGCGAGCCTGGGGCGTTTCTGGACGACACGCGTGATCACCCTGCCCGGCGCGGCGCTGGTTCGACGCGGCCCATATCGATTTCTGCGCCATCCAAACTATCTGATCGTTGCAGCCGAGATTGCGGTGCTGCCGCTCGCCTTCGGTGCGTGGCATCTCGCGGCGATCTTCACGATCGCCAATGCGGCGTTGTTGTGGTGGCGGGTTCGGATCGAGAACGCCGCCCTCGACGGGCGTCGCGTCGAACCTTAATAGCGCGACGGCCAGGTCGCGTTGGCGTAGGTCGCCGCCAATCGTGTCGCGGTCGCGGCGGTGTCGAACGCACCGGGTTCGTCGGGCGATGCTTCGCGCACGAGCAATTTTACGCGCACCAGCATCGATGCCTCGGTCCGGTATTGGTTATGGTTGTAGGGATGATACGGAAAGTAGGGATAGTAACCCATGTTCCGATACGGGTACGGGTGGTAGCCGTACCCTCCATACCCCCCGAAACCTCCGTACCCTCCGAACCCACTGTACCGGTCGTAATCGATCGACACGTCGGCGTCGCGGCTCGATTCTTCGACGATGAACGCCACATAGCCGCGCTCCTGAGCGATCTGCGCCGCACGCCAGAGGGCGAGATCGTAAGCACGCGCCTTTTCTTCCTCGATTTCCTGTTCGCGGGTCGAGTGGCGCGTGCTGGTCGCGAGCTCCGGCGTTAGATACTCGACTTCAAAGCGGTCTTCGCCCGCGGGCGTCGTCGCGTACCCGTATTGATCGGTTTGATCGATCGAGACCATCGCCGGACGTGGCGCAGGCGGCGTACACCCGGCCAGGGCCGCGACCGCAATCCCAGCCAACAAAACTTTGTGATTGCCGCGCATCCGCATCCCCTCAATATCGAGCCGGCCGCGACAATCGACAAGATGCCCGACCAACAGTTACGGCCCGGTGCCTACTGTCGAGCCAAGGGTCGAAGGCCTATCCTTGGGCGTTTCAAAGTGCCGCCGAACTTTGATAAAGGACATCGAATGACAACCGGTAACAGACTGATTCTTCAGACAATTGCTGTCGCTATCCTCCTGGGCGGCCTGTTTCTGCTGCGCGATGCCAGCGCGGATGATCTGCCGCCGGTCGTTGAGCAGCGCCAGGACGCCATGGAAGCGTTGGGCGGCCACATGAAAGCGATCAACGGCGCGATTGAATCGGGCAGCCCCGACGGGGCGCTCGTGGCACAGCATGCCGCAGAGATCCAGGCGATCGCCGCAAAGATCCCGGAACTCTTCCCGGAGGGCACCAGCCTCGAGGACATTACAGACGACGTCGAAGCAAAGCCGGAGATCTGGACCGACTGGGCCGGGTTCGAGCAGGCCGCCGCAAACCTGGGCACGCAGGCCGAAGCCCTCGCGGTTGCGGCCGGCACGAGCGATGCCACCGCGATGGGTGTGCAGTTCAAGCTGGTCGGCGAAGCCTGTGGCGGTTGCCACAGCAAGTTCCGGCAAAAGGACTGATCCTTTCGATCGCGACCACAACGAAAAGCCGGCAGCGATGCCGGCTTTTTGTTTGAGACTGGTTGTCGTTTAGGCGATCTCGTCCGAAAGGCGCCCGCCAGCATTAACGCCAGAGCGCCTGCGGATTGTTCAGAACTTCCGGGCTGAGTGCGAGGCAATAGGCGCTCTGGTCCCACATGGACTTGCAAGCCTTGCCGGCATCCTCCTGGGCGAGCCCGACCATCAGCGCCGAAAAACGCGAGACGCCCTCCTGTTCGCGCTGGACGACCGCCGGCCGACCCTTCGTGACGATGTCTTTCAACTGCTCGCGGGCATCCATCAATACGGCTTCGGCTTGCGCTTTATCGGTAAAGGCGCCGAACACCACGCCCCAACCCGGCAATGTACCCCCATCGAGCGTTCCGTCGGCGACGGCCGATGCACCAAGCTCGCATTGGTCGGGTGGCAGGCGGAATGGTGGCGGACCGGAATCCTCGCCCGCAACGGCGTTCGGCCAATCCGCGAGCAAAATGGGGTTGGCGGGAATCGGGGCCTCGAACGCTTCGTCCATCAGTCTCGCCATCTCGGCCGTGCGCCGGCCGCCACTCTCGCCGCCCAGCACGACGCCGATCAAACGCCGCCCGTCCTGCACCGCCGATGCGACCAGGTTGTATCCGGAACCGCAGGTGAACCCGGTCTTCAACCCGTCGGCGCCTTCGTAATAATCGAGGAACTGATTGTAGGTGCCGAGCGATTGGCTATCGAAGATCACGTAACGGCGGCTGAAATAATCGAAGTAGGCCGGGAAATCGTCGATCAGCGCCGCGGCAAGCACCGCCATGTCGCGTGCAGTGGTGATCTGGGAATCGTCGGGCAGGCCCGACGCGTTGCGAAAGACCGATCGTGTCATGCCCAGCGCCCGCGCCTTCAGGCTCATCATCGCGGCGAAACGCGGTTCGCTACCACCGACCGTTTCGGCCAGCAGCGTGGCGATATCGTTCGCCGAGCGCACGATCAGCGCGATGATCGCCTGTTCGACCGTAATCTTCGCGCCGGCTCGGATGCGGAGGCTCACCTCCGGCTGCGCGGCCGCGTTGTCCGAGACCGTCAGCTTGTCGTCCAGCGCCAGCGTGCCGTTCTCGATCGCTTCGAAAGTGAGATAGAGCGTCATCAGCTTCGTCAGCGAGGCTGGATACCAACGCCGTGTCGCCTGCTCTTCCGACAGCACCGCCCCGGTTTCCGCATCCACGACGATGCTCGCGAAGCCGGTCTCGGCACGCGCCGGCATGGCCGAGCCGGCCGATACCAGAGCCACCAGCAGGATCGTAGAGAGGAAAGACAATATGGATCGCGGCATGGCGCGGCGGTCGGGATTCCGGCGGTTCCAGTGTGATCGGCGAGACTTTAAGGGGCGCCCTCCCGCTGGTAAAGCGCCGTCGATCGGGCGGCAAATCCGCTTACGCCTCCGCTGCGCAAGGGGGGAATCGGGAGTCCTCTGCCGGGCCGGGAATACGCCCCGGAACCCCATTGCCGGGGGGCCGACGACCATGGCTTGATGGTCGTCCGGCTTAGGCCAAGCTGCCGGACCGGCAAGGAATCCCTCGATGATCGATCCCGGCCTCTATGTTGCGTTCGTTCTTGCCACCACGGTACTAATTCTGGCGCCGGGACCGGCCGTGTCGCTGATCGTCGCCAATTCGCTCGCCTATGGCACGAAGCGGGCCATGCTTTCGGTGATCGGCATCAGCCTCGCGACCGCCGCGTACCTCATCGTCACGTTCTTCAGCATGGCTTCGTTCCTGCTGCTGCTGGCGGAATGGTTCAACCTGCTGCGCTGGGCCGGCGCGATCTATCTGGTGTGGCTCGGCATCCGGCTCTGGATGAAGAAGCATGACGATCCCGATGCGACCGCCGTCCGGGTTGCTTCACCGACGAAGCTGCTGGTTCAGGGATTCCTGGTGAACGCCACCAATCCCAAGCTTTTAATCTTCTATGGCGCGTTCTTTCCGCAATTCGTCGACTCGTCGCGCGACCTGCAGCCACAGCTTGCGATCCTGTGCGCGACATTCTTCGTCATCGCGCTCACCTTTGACAGTCTTTACGCGGTCCTCGCCGGCCGGGTCCGGGTCTTGTTCCGCACCAGCCGCGCACGGCGCTGGATCGACCGGATTTCTGGCACGCTGCTGATCGGCGCCGGCGTCGGCCTCGCGCTGGTACGGCGGAGCTGACGCAGGTCCGCTCGGAGACACGCGCCCTCATGTCGATCCGACAACGTCTGCTCCGCCTGCGCGACTCGCCGCGCGCGCTCGCAATGACCGCGGCGATCGTCCTACTGATCTACGTTGTCTGGATCAGCGGACCCTATCTGCGCTCGACCGTCATACGCGACGCGGCGGTAACCTCATGGCTCGCGTCGACGCGAGCGCCGATCGCCGGATTGATCGAATACGCACCGCACGCCGCCGGGGACCGGATCGGATCCGATGGGCGGATCGTGCTCATCATCAATCCGCGTGTCTCCAGTGCCGAACTGGTCCGGGCGCAGGCCGAGCTCGACCGTACCAAGGCCGATCTGGCGGCGCTGACGGCCCAGATCGACGCGCTCGAAATCATCATCACCGGGAAGGCCCTCGCCGCCCGGACTTATGCAGAAGCTTTCAGCAACGACGTGGCTGCGGAAATCACCAATCTCCGTGCGCAGATCGAATATCACAGCGCCGCGATGGTGCTGGAGCAGAATGAAGCGGCCCGGCTGGCCAGCATGCGCGACAGCGGCGCCAGCTCGCAATCCCAGGCCGATGCCGCCGAAGTCGCCGTCATCGATCGCGAGCGCGCACTGATTGCAGCGGAAACCGCGCTGCGGCGCGCCGAACAGCGGCTCGCGGCGGCTCAATCCGGCAGCTTTCTGGGAGCACTCGACAGTGGCGATACGGGCGACGCCCAACGCAGTCTCGACGATACTAAAATCCTGCTGGAACAGGCGCGCGCCCGGATGAGCCTGCTGCAAAGCGAGATCGCTATGCAGACCGCTGTCGTGGAAGCGATCGCAACGGCCTACGAGCGGGCGCGCAGTGCAACGATTCCTGCGCCCGCGGGTGCGATGGTATGGAGCCTCCTGATCGGCGCCGGTGCCGAGGTCCAGGCCGGCGCCATCATCGCAACCTGGGTGAACTGCGAGGTGCTGCTGGTCGATGCACCGATCTCGGATCTGACGGCGGGGTTGCTGACGCCCGGCGATCCGGCCGAAGTCACGCTTGAAGGCGAAACACGAGTCCGTCAGGGCACGGTGCTCTTCACGCGAGGTGCGACAGCGGCGCTGGGGCACGACGACCTCGCCGCGCTTGCAAAAGGGCGTGACCACAGCAGCGGTCAGGCCATCATCGAACTGGCGGTCAACGACGCCGACATCGCGCAATGCCCGATCGGTCGTGCGGCCTTCGTCGATTTTCCGCGCGTCGGCGTGATCGACATGTTCATCGCACGCCTCCGGCTCTGAAGCGTTTGGTCATGGTTCCGCACGGCGGCATCACCCCGGATCAGCAGCGAAAGGAAAACTCGATCGCCTATTCGCTGATCGCGGATATGGGAATCCTCACGGTCTTTTTCATTGTCGGGCTGGTCGGCGGATCCCTGACCATCATTGCGGAAACGATCCGCGGCACCTTGATGAACGTAATCGAGGGGTTTTCGCTGCTGGTGATGCGGCGGGTGCATCGCGAAACCTTGTTCGCTCTCGAGTTCGGCCCCGGCAAACTCGAGCGCGTTGCCAATGTTGGCATCGCTATCAGCATGGTCATCGGCGCGACCTGGGTATTTGCCAACGCGATCCTCATGATCTTGGGCGACCGCGAACTCGCGTCACCCTTCGGACTCGCGCTGGCTGCCATTTGTGCTGCCTTGAATCTCTTCATCAACCTGCTCGCATGGAATGCGGTACGTCGTGCCGCCCAGACCGGACAATCGGTGATCATGCAGGCGCAACTGAGATCGCGCGAAACGAAGCTGCTATCGTCGGTGTTCATTCAGGTAGCGTTGACCGTCGCAACCCTCACGCCTGACCCGGTTATCGTGACCTGGTCCGAAGTGATCGGATCGACGATCGTTGCCGGAGTCATACTCCACAACGCGATCGAACTGCTTCGCATGGGCCTGCCCGATTTGCTCGACCGTTCGGTCGACGAGAGCGCCCAGATCGCGATCAATCGAGCGCTCGCCAAACATTTCGACGATTACGAGAGCCTCGGTCGCGTGCGGTCGCGCCGCTCGGGCCATCGGACATTCATCGAGGTCGTGCTCGGCTTCGACGAGACCCTCAGCATGTCGGAGGTCGGCCGGCGGATTGTGGCGATCCAGCATTCGATGCAATCCGAGGTGGACGAGGCTGACGTATCGATACTCGCCTCGTCGCATTCCAGAAATCCGGCCTAGACCGGATATCCGAACGATTTGAGATCGAGCCCGGCAAGCTCCGCCGTACGCCGATTGCTTTCCGCAAAGTATCGCTGATCGACGAGGCGCAACAGCTCGGCGTTCAGATGCTGCCGCACGCAGTTTTCAAAGTAAGTCGGCATGGCCGCTTCCAGTCCGCGCTTCAAACCGCGATCGAAAACCTTGCCCGCCCAGGGCGGCAGGCGCGAGGGTCGAAACGCATTCGCCGAAGTGCGCCGATTGATCCAGGTGAGGCGACGGAACCAGTAGGCCGCCGCATAACCGCGGCGACTGTTTTCCCGGCGGCCGCCGTCGACCCCGTCGGGAACCGAAACACCGGCAAAATCACAGATCCGCTCGACAAGATCCTGCGGATTGCGAACGAGCATTTCGTAGGGCAGGACCAGCACCCGATCCGGCCCGAACGCCGATCGGTACAGCTCGATCAGACGGTCATACTTCCAGAAATCGATGTTGAGCGTCGGCAGCCGCCCGTCCGATGGCGGATAGAGATACTGTTCGAGATCGTGCCAGCCGCCATATTTGAGATACTGCAGGTAACTCGACATGAGCATTGAGAACTGCTCGCGGACGACGACAAGAATCCGCGCGTTCGGCAGAACCGTCCGGATGCGATCGCGCAGGATCGTGCGATCGAACCCGGCCGACAGCGGATGCCCGCCCAGTCGCTCGTGACTGACAACCGCCGTCTTGCCCTCCGGCACCGTGAGCCCGGCCAGGGCCTCGCGGGTCGCGATGGCATCGAAATCGACCTCGGCCATCAACCGGTTTGCCTGGTCGTAGCAGAGGCGAACACCGATCGCCTTGGCGCGTTGCTTAGGTGTCATGCCTTCGAATTCGGGCAAATGGAACCCGCAGTCGGCTCGCGGGAACAGATGGAACTGCAGCCAGGTCGTCCCGGTCTTGTGCAGGCCTATATGCACGAGCGCATCGCTGTCGATCAGTCGTGCCATTCGAACCCGGCCCATTCCCCGCTCACACTCGGCCTGTCGCCCCGCCGCCGGTCGCCCGGCCCCTCGCGCCCCGGCGCGTACCCGCACTTACCAGCGATTCTTACAGGATGACAATGGCCCGCGCGTGGTGAGCCCGCCGGGACTCGAACCCGGGACACCCTGATTAAAAGTCAGGTGCTCTACCATCTGAGCTACGGGCTCCCCGGGCGCTTCGGGCATCGGGCCCGGCGGCCGCGCGGAACGGCGCCGGTCTAGCACGACCGGCAGGGTCGGCAAAACCGGAAATGGCCCTCCGGCGCAGCGCGGATACCCGCAAGGCTAGCCACCATCGAGGTCAGCCGCCATCCCCGCCCCGGCCTTGGCTTGGCCCGCAACAACCGAGCCGTCGATATGCCCGCCCCGTGGTTTTGTGGAATGATGGAAACCATTCGGAGAGCGAGGGGGCAACATGCGCGACGATGTGCTGGCAATCCTGGACAGCGACAAGTCACCAAACGAGAAGCTGACGGCGTTGATGCCGGCGCTCGCCGGGGCTTTGAACTGCGAGCGCTGCGTGATGTTCCTGCGCGATCCCAAGACCCATCGCGGTCGCGCAGTGCATCGGTGGGCGGCGAATCCCGAGTTTGCGCTCCGCCGCGAAGACCGCGGCTGGGAACTCATGCCGGCGACGCTCATGGACGACGATCCGATGTATGCCGAGGCGATGACGAACCCGGAAGCGCTCTATATCGACGATATCGAAACGGCCGCCCCGGCGCTGGTCAACACGGCCTACGAGAAAGAGCATTTTGGCCATTGCGGCCTGATTCACGCCCCGGTCTACCATCAGGGCGAGATGTACGGCGTGCTCGAACCGTCGTCGATGGCGAAGCCGCGCGTCTGGAGCGCAGCCGACAAGGCCCTCATCGCCGCCGTGCAGGCCCGCATCGGACCGGTCGTTGCGGCGTTCGTGAAAGAAGACGCCGCCTGACGCCGGTCGGTGGCCGATCGCGCAATCTCACACGCGGGGAATTGCGTTCCGGTCCCTGAGATAAGGCAGCTTCGCCCGCGCCGCAGCGATCAGAGATGCATCGAGCGTTGCCTGCAACATCTCCTCACCGGAGCCGCCGCGCGCCAGTTCCGACCCGTCCGGCCCGATGACGCAGCTCTCGCCCAGATAGGTAAATTCGCCTTCCTGGCCCGCATAGTTCGCATAGACGACGAAGACGCCATTCTCGAATGCGCGGGTCGGGATCATCCGACGCGCGACGAACGACCATTCCGCCTTGAGCGCGGTCGGTGCGACAACGATCTCGGCGCCGCCGAGCGCACAGGCACGCACCGATTCCGGAAACTCGATGTCGTAGCAGACCAGAACCCCGATTTTCCAACCCGCAATCTCGCAATACGTAAATCCTTCGCCGCATGCGAAATGAGTCTGTTCATACTCGTTCGGCAAACGGAGCTTGCGATGATTGGCGATGAGACGGCCGTCGGCATCGAAACAGGCGGCCGCATTATGGCACCGGCCGCTATCGCGTTCGGGATAACCATAGAGAATGGCGGTATTGTATTCGAGCGCCAGCGCCGCGATGCCCTTGCCAAAAGGGCCGTCGGTCGGCTCGGCCAGATCGGCCACGCGCGATCCGATATTGTAGCCCGAGAGAAACAGCTCGGGGCAGACGACGAGATCGATTGCGTCACGGCCGACGTTTTTCAATGCCGCTGCGAGCCGATCGAGACGATCCTTCGGCCGCTCGTCGCGCGCCTGATACTGAAAGACGGCACCCCGCAACGCGCGGCGCGCGCCTGCGTTCATCGCGCGGACCGCGGTTGCAGGACCGCCAGCTCGCGCGGATAGTTCGTCAGATAATCGAAGCCGGTTTCCGTCACCACGACCGAATCCCCGATCCGCCCACCGAATTTCCCTTCGACCGTGACGCCACCGTCGACCGCAAAGGTCATGCCCGGGCGCAGGATCGTCTTGTCACCTTCCTTCAACTCGGGCGCCTCGAGATAGGCGACGCCGATTGAACGACCGGTGCGATAACCCGGCGAGAAGCCGTTCTCGCGATAGACCGCATTGGCTGCCGCCGCGACGCTCTCGGCGGTGACACCTGCACGCATCGACTTGAGGGCGGTCTGTTGTGCCCTGACCGCCGTCTCCTGAACATGTGCTGCTTCGTCGCTGACATGGTGAATGAAGAACTGCCGATCGAAGCCCAGCTTGTACTGCTTGAACTGCACCATGTTGCAGAAGCAGAGATAGACCGGATCGCCCGGATCCAGTGGCTTCACGCTGGCGCGACGATGCACCATCGAGGTATCGGCGCCGGACTGGATGATCTGCAGATTGTGGATCATCGGCGAGACGAAGGCTTCCCAGCCTTTGCCGGTCAGGAACCCTGCCGCCTTGCGCGTGCCGGCGTTCATCACCGCGAGCGCCACCTCATATTCCGGCACGCCGGCATCCATCGCGTTCCGGGCACCATCCATCATGGCGGCGGCAATCGCGCCGGCCTGACGCATGACGCCGATCTCGAGCGGCGACTTGATCATGCGCTGCTCGCCGAGCAGCGGCGACACATCGCGCAGCTTTGCATCGGGATAGCGCTCGGCGAAGAAGTCGTGAACGATCGCCGGCAGCATCCGCGTCTCGACGGCGATTTCGCGCGGCGCCGGTTCGCCGATCGCATTGGCCAGGATCGCGCTCCAGTGATCGGGGCCCGCATCCTCCCAGGACCGCACATCATCCACCCAGGTCATGGTGGAGACCATCTCGGTCTCCATCAGCGGCGTGACGATGATGGGTGCCGCATCCGCGCGCAGGACCAGCATGGTGGGGCGGCCGAACTCGATCCCGAGATAGCCCCAGAACCCCGCGAGATAGGCGATCGAGCTTTCGTCGGTGAGGATGGCGACCCGGTGGCCCGCCTCTTTCAGCCGCGCCTGAAATGTCGCCGTGCGCGACCGCGCTTCGTCCAGCATGATCCGGTATCCTTCCCCTGCGCGCCGGAAATCGGCGGGCCGCCAGAGTTCAGATGTCCGGATGCGACGTCAAGCGCCGGTTGACGGCCGGCACACGCTCAGCCCTTCCGCCCGTTCTCCTCGGCGACGCGCGCGACCAGCCGCTCAGCGACGCGGGCCGAGAGGAACGGCGTCACATCGCCGTTGAGCCGCCCTATTTCCTTAACCAGGCGAGAGGAGATGAACTGGTGGCGTTCCGAGGCCATCAGAAAGATGGTCTCGATCGTCGGTTCGAGACGCGCATTCATGGCTGCCATCTGGAACTCGTATTCGAAGTCCGACACCGCGCGTAGCCCGCGGACCACCATCCCGGCACCCACCGCCTTCGCGAAATGCATCAGCAGCGTGTCGAACGGCCGAACCTCGATATTGCGGCCATGATTGAGGCTCTCGATTTCGGCCTCCAGCATTTCCACGCGTTCATCCAGGGTAAACAGCGGCCCCTTGCCGGGATTGATCGAGACCGCGATGACCAGCCGGTCGACCAGGCGCGAGGCCCGCTTGATGACGTCCATATGGCCGTTGGTGATCGGATCGAACGTGCCCGGATAGAGCGCGACTCTTGGCTCCGCCATGTCTTCCCCGCCATGATTTCCGGCATCGCGCGAAATCCCGCGGCGATGCGCCATCCTGGGAGCAAGCTAGCGGATTATTGCAGTTGCGAAAAGACTTGGGTGCGGCGCGGCAGCCCCGATCGGCGTCACCCAAAAACAAAGCGCCGCGGTCGTTTCCGACTGCGGCGCTAAACTGGACCGGCGGGAACGCCGCCGGGATGATCGAATGTCTCAGGCGACGACGCGGCGCTGGCCTTCGAGGGCCCGGGTCGGGTGGATGCCACCTGAGGGCTGCTGGTCCGACCGCTGCAACGAAGAGAGCTGCAGTTTGTCGATTTCGAGCTCATGGATCCGGTCGGCCTGGTTCCAGATCTGCTTGGCCTGCTGCTGAGTGAGGATCTTGAGGCGCTCTACCTCGGCAGTCAGCGGCTTCTGCCCGAACTTGCCGAGCTTCCAGCCCATGGCGGTGCCAACAAACATACCCGCGAGGATTGCCGGGGCACTATAGAGGATCAGCTCGATCATTGTTTTGGCTTTCTCGTCCCTTGAAGGCGGTCTGAGCCGCCTTTGTCTGTTTCGATGTCGATGCAGACTGGTCCGTCCGGTTCGCAGGCATGGGCCGTGCCCTGCGATCCGTAACCATCCAGCGCGGCGGCCCTTTGCCCTGCCCCCGTAATCTCGATGGTAAAACCATAATATAGTATTCGTCGGTATAGGTCTCGCAAAATCGACACTATACCGTTGCCGCGACGGAACGTCGCAGTTTCGCACATCCTGGGGCCAGGATGCGGTACCAAGGCACCTTTGGCTCCCGGTTATGCAGACCACGCTAAGTTAATGATTATAACAATATATGAGCGCCGTCTAATGCTTTTGAGGAGCTGCGAGGGGAATCCAACTCCCGATGCCAAAGGTATATGTTGGCCTCACGGGGCGTGACCCCTCGGCAACATAACCCGAGATGCAGGTCGGCGCCCGACCGTCCGGCCATCGTCACGGGCGCCGATCCAAGCTCAGCGTCCGAAGCCCGAGTAAGGATCAGATCACGCGGCGGAAGTCGGGTTCGGCTCCAGCGGTTCGACGCCATCGGGGCCGTCATCGGCATCGGTCGTGCCGCCCTCTTCCGCTCCCTCGGCCTCGCCGAGATCCGGCAGATGAGCGACCGAAACGACCGTCTCGTCCGTATCCACACGGAAGATGACCACGCCCTGGGTCTTGCGGCCGGCAATGCGGACATCGTCGACCGGGCAGCGGATGAGCTGGCCCGCATCGGTCACCAGCATGATCTGGTCGCTGCTGCTAATCGGGAACGACGCCACCACCTCGCCATTGCGCTTCGAGGACTCGATATTGGCGATACCCTGCCCGCCCCGCCCGGTGATCCGGTATTCGTAGGCCGAGCTCCGCTTGCCGAAGCCCTTGGCCGTCACGGTGAGAATCATCTCCTCCGCCGCCTCGAGCGCGGCGAAGCGCTCGACCGGGAGCAGATTGAGGGCGTCGGCCTCGACCTCGCCTTCCTCGCCGGCACGGCGACGCGCATTTGCCATGCGGATATAAGCCTCGCGTTCTGCGGTATCGACATCGACATGGTCCAGGATCGACATCGAGATGACGCTGTCGCCTTCGCCGAGGCGGATGCCGCGCACGCCGGTCGAGGTCCGGCCGGTGAAGACGCGCACATCCGGCACCGCGAAGCGGATACATTTACCGAGCTTGCCGGCGAGCAGCACGTCCTGGTTTTCGCCGCAGACCCGCACGTCGATCAGGCTGTCGCCCTCGTCGAGCTTCATGGCGATCTTGCCGTTGGCCATCACGTTGACGAAGTCCGAGAGCTTGTTGCGGCGGACATTGCCGGTCGCCGTAGCAAACATGACGAACATGGAATCCCAGCTCGCCTCGTCCTCGGGCAACGGCATGACCGTCGAGATCTTCTCATTTTCGCCGAGCGGCAGCAGATTGATCAGCGCGCGGCCGCGTGCCTGCGGCGTACCCTGCGGCAGTCGATAAACTTTGGTCTTGTAGACCATGCCGGCCGTCGAGAAGAACAGAACCGGCGTATGCGTGTCCGCCACGAAAATCTTGCTGACGAAATCCTCGTCGCGGGTCGACATGCCGGCCCGGCCCTTGCCGCCGCGGCGCTGCGCGCGATAGGCCGAGAGCGGCACGCGCTTGATGTAACCGCCATGCGTGACGGTGACGACCATGCCCTCGCGCTGGATCAGATCTTCGACGTCATGCTCGAACTCGATCTCTTCGATCGCGGTGCGGCGCGGGTTGCCGTATTGTTCACCGATCTCCTTCAGCTCGTCGCGCAGAATCTGCAACCGGCGCGGTTGAGAGCCGAGGATATCGAGGAAGTCTTTAATGTTGCCAGCGAGTTCTTCGAGCTCTTCGGCGATCTTGCCACGCTCAAGGCCGGTCAGCCGCTGCAGGCGCAGATCGAGAATGGCACGCGCCTGCACGTCCGACAGTCGGTACGTACCGTCGTCGGCAACCGTATGGCCAGGCTCGTCGATCAGGGTCACCAGCGGCGCCACGTCACCGGCCGGCCAGGCCCGCGCTATCAACTGGTCGCGCGCCGTGTTGGGATCGGGCGCGGCGCGGATCAGCGCGATCACAGCGTCGATGTTCGCAACCGCGATCGCGAGACCGACCAACACATGGGCCCGTTCGCGCGTCTTGATCAGATCGTGGACGGTACGCCGGGTGATGACCTCTTCGCGGAACACGACGAAGGCCTCGATGACCTCCTTCACGTTCATCAGCACCGGCCGGCCGCCAGTCAGGGCCAGCATGTTGATGCCGAAGCTGGTCTGCAGCGGCGTGTGGCGGTAGAGCTGGTTCAGCACCACTTCCGCCATCGCATCCCGCTTGAGCTCGACGACGACGCGCACGCCCTCGCGGTCGGATTCGTCGCGAATGTCCGAGATGCCTTCGATGACCTTGTCGCGCACCGTTTCGGCGATGCGCTCGATCATCCGCGCCTTGTTCACCTGAAACGGAATCTCGGTGACGATAATCGCCTCGCGATCCTTCGGCAGCGGCTCGATATGGCTGCGCCCGCGCATCACGACGGACCCGCGCCCGGTGTGATAGGCCTCGCGAATGCCCGCGCGCCCTAGGATGAGGCCGCCGGTCGGGAAGTCCGGGCCCGGCAGATAGGCCATCAACTGATCGATCGTCAGCGCCGGATTGTCGACCAGCGCGATCGTCGCCGCGACCACTTCGCCAAGATTGTGCGGCGGGATATTGGTCGCCATGCCAACGGCGATACCGCCCGCGCCATTGACCAGCAGGTTGGGAAAGCGTGCCGGCAGCACAGTCGGTTCGTGCTGCGATTCGTCGTAGTTGGGCTGGAAGTCGACTGTATCCTTGTCGATATCGTCGAGCAGCGCCGTCGAAACCCGCGCCAGCCGCGCCTCGGTGTAGCGCATCGCCGCGGCGGGATCGCCGTCCATCGAGCCGAAATTGCCCTGCCCCTCGATGAGCATGAGCCGCATCGAGAAATCCTGCGCCATGCGCACCATGGCGTCGTAGATCGCGGAATCGCCATGCGGGTGGTATTTGCCCATCACGTCGCCGACGATGCGGGCCGATTTCCGGAAGGCGCGGTTCCAGTCGTAACCGCCTTCCTTCATCGTAAAGAGGATGCGCCGATGGACCGGCTTGAGACCGTCGCGCACGTCCGGAAGGGCGCGCGCCACGATCACGCTCATGGCGTAATCGAGATACGAGCGGCGCATCTCTTCTTCGATCGTGACGGGCGCTATATCGGAGCGATCGACAGGGGTTTCGTCAGCCACTGAAAGGCCTTTCAAATCAAATGGATAACAGGGGTCCGATTCGGGCGAATCCGGCGCTGAAATAGGCCTCGGAATCTAGCAGTTTTTCGGCGCCGCAACAACGCGCGCGGGTGCGTCCAGAGCGCACTCCGGCCATCGCGCGACAGTCTATCCGGTCCTGTCAAAAGGTCAGCGTCGCGGCGAAGTCACGCGCTGCCCTGCCAATATCGTCCGCCTCCCCCAAACGAAACGGGGCGGTCCGTCGAAACGAACCGCCCCGCTCATATTTCGCGACGATTTCGGCTTAGATACCGGCCTTCACCTCTTCGACCAGTTCGATGTAGCGGCTGCGATAAGGCTCGTCCGCATCGACCGCGATGGCGGCTTCGTCGAACAAGGCTTTGGGATCGCTCATCCCGAGGCTGGCCAGAACTTCCGGATCGACCAGCTCGTAGGCTTTGCTGTTCGAATGACCGTAGCCGTACTCGCTGATGATGAACTGACCGGCTTCCGGTGAGGTCCAGGCGTTGATGAAGTCATAGACCGCGTCGAGGTCGCCCTTCGGATCGGGGCTCATCGTAAAGCCGCAAACCCAGGTGAGGATGCCTTCTTTCGGCACCATGTAGGCGACCGGCACACCCTCAGCCGTCAGGGTCTTGATCGTCTCGTTCCACGCGTAGGCAGCGACGATCTCGCCCGACGCCAGGCCCTGTGCGACCTGACCGGCATCGTCCCAATAAAAGCGCAGGAGGTCGCGCTGCTTGACCAGGAGCGCCTTGATCTCGACCAGTTGTTCTTCGCTCAGATGCAGATAGTCGTCGTACATCCCGTTCACCCGTGCCGCGATCTCGATCAGCGTGGTGTCGGTGTTGTACATCGCCAGACGACCGGCATACTTCTCGTTGAACAGCAGATCCCAGGACTTGGCGTCTTCCGGATCGACCAGATCGGTGCGATAGGCGATCGAGGAATTGCCGCAATCAAGCGGCACGAAAAAGGTCTGCCCGTCGGCGTTCTGGTCGGGAATGTTCTTGAACTGGCCCCAAATGTCGTTCCAGTGAATGAGCCGGCTGGTATCGATCGGCCCGGCCACACCGGCATCGCGCCAGCGTTTGATATTGTAGCTGCAGGGATGCGCCAGATCGACTTCGAAGCCGGCGAGCATTTTCTGAAGCGCTTCTTCCTCACTGGCAAACAGCGTGAATTCGGGACCGGCGCCGTATTTCTCGACATACTGCGGGAACAGCTCCGGCACGTCGTAGCCGCCCCATTCGAACACCGTGACATCGTTCTCGGCCGCGAGGCTCGGTCGTGCCAACGTCGTCACTGTGGCAACACCAAGACCGAGTTTGGCCAGCGTTGCGTGGAACTCGCGGCGCGACAGACCTTTGCGTCTCAAAATCTGGTCCATGGAAGCCCTCTCTGGTTGGCTAAAACGGTGGTTGTAAGCGGGGGCCAGTGCCATACCGCTTGGAATGAGTAATCGCTTAGAACGGGATATCGTCGTCGAAGTCGGCCGGCGGCCGACCCTGGTCGGAGGGACCGCCCGACCCGCCGCCGGCACCGGTGCCGGCAGATCCCGGATCGCCGCCAGCGCGGGAATCGAGCATGGTCAATTCCCCCCTGTAGCGCTGCAAAACGATCTCGGTGGTGTAGCGTTCCTGGCCGGATTGGTCGGTCCATTTGCGGGTCTGAAGCTGGCCCTCGATATAGAGTTTCGAGCCCTTCTTCAGAAAACGCTCGACCACCTCGACCAGACGGTCATTGAAGATAACGACCCGGTGCCATTCGGTACGTTCGCGGCGCTCACCGGTTGTCTTGTCCTTCCAGTTCTCCGAGGTGGCGAGGGACAGATTGGCGACCCTGGTTCCGTCCTGGGTCGAGCGTATTTCCGGATCGCGACCGAGGTTTCCCACCAGAATGACCTTGTTAACGCTGCCTGCCATACCATTTTCCTCTACACTGATGAACGCTGCCGGGTGATCCGGTAGGGCTCTATCCCGGCCGCTTAGTTTTCCTGAAACCCGGCGACTACGCCACCTTGAATTTATCACCCGGAACCCGGTCTTCGTGGCCGGGTTGGGCTTGTCCCGCGACAGGACTCGCCAATTTCGGGCGTCGCGATAAGATCGCCAACCACCGGCCAACCGGATTCCCGGACCCTGGAGCTATGACCGAAACGAGCGGCACTCGCCTCATCTCGATCCGCGGCGCGCGCGAACATAACTTGCGCAACGTCGATCTCGACATCCCGCGCGACCGGCTCGTGGTGCTCACCGGCCTGTCCGGTTCGGGCAAGTCTTCGCTCGCCTTCGACACGATTTATGCCGAAGGCCAGCGCCGCTATGTCGAATCTCTTTCGGCCTATGCGCGCCAGTTCCTCGAGCTGATGCAGAAGCCGGATGTGGATGCGATCGAGGGGTTGTCGCCGGCGATTTCAATCGAACAGAAGACCACATCGAAGAACCCGCGTTCAACCGTCGGTACGGTGACGGAGATTTACGACTACATGCGACTGCTGTTCGCACGGGTCGGTATCCCCTACTCCCCCGCAACCGGCCTTCCAATCGAAAGCCAGACGGTCAGCCAGATGGTCGACCGCATCTTGGCGATGCCCGAGGGCACGCGGCTTTATCTGCTGGCGCCGATCGTGCGCGGCCGCAAAGGCGAGTATCGCAAGGAACTGGCCGATCTGCAGAAGCGCGGATTCCAGCGCGTGCGGGTCGACGGCACGATCCACGAGATCGACGCGGTGCCCGCGCTGAACAAGAAGCTCAAACACGATATCGAGGTGGTCGTTGATCGCCTGGTGGTGCGCGGTGACATCAAGACGCGGCTCGCCGACAGTCTCGAAACCGCGTTGCATCTCGCCGACGGGCTCGTCTTCGCCGACGACGCCGATGCCAAGCCCGGCAAAAAGGGCGACACCACCGGCCGCACGATCTTCTCGTCGCGCTTCGCCTGCCCGGTTTCCGGCTTTACCATCGATGAGATCGAGCCGCGGCTGTTCTCGTTCAACGCGCCTTACGGCGCCTGCCCGGCCTGCGATGGCCTCGGCAACAAGATGTACTTCGATCCCGGCCTGATCGTGCCGGACGACAGCAAGACGCTGGAAAAAGGCGCGATCGCGCCCTGGGCCAATTCCTCGTCGCCGTATTACATTCAGACGCTCGAGAGCCTGGCGAAACATTACAAGTTCAGTCTGCGCAAACCGTTTAAGGAACTCCCGAAGAAGGTTCAGGACATCATCCTGTATGGCTCGGGCGACGAGTCTGTCACGGTGACCTACGATGACGGGCTGCGCTCCTATAAGACGACCAAGCCGTTCGAGGGCGTGATTCCAAACATGACCCGGCGCTGGCGCGAAACGGAGAGCAGCTGGGTGCGCGACGAGATGGCCAAGTTCCAGGCCACCAGCCCCTGCGATGCGTGCCATGGCGACCGGCTCAAGCCGGAGGCGCTTGCGGTCAAGATCGACAAACTCAACATCGCCGAAGTCGGCCGTTTCTCGATCCGACAGGCCGAGCAATGGTTCCGCTCGCTGCCGAACTCCCTGACGACGAAGCAGCAGGAGATCGCCGGCCGGATTCTCAAGGAGATTAACGAGCGGCTCGGGTTCCTCAACAGCGTGGGGCTCGATTATCTGACCCTCAACCGCTCGTCGGCGACCTTGTCCGGCGGCGAAAGTCAGCGCATCCGCCTCGCCTCCCAGATCGGCTCGGGTCTCACCGGCGTTCTGTATGTGCTCGACGAACCGTCGATCGGGCTGCATCAGCGCGACAATGCGCGGCTTCTCGAAACGCTGAAGCGGCTGCGCGATCTCGGTAACTCGGTGATCGTGGTCGAGCATGACGAGGAAGCCATCCGTGCGGCGGATTTTCTGGTCGATATGGGCCCAGGCGCGGGCCGGCATGGCGGCCAGGTCGTCGCGTCGGGTACGCCGGACGAAGTGATGCGCTCGACCGAAAGCCTGACGGCTCAGTATCTTAGCGGCTTCCGACGAATCGAGGTGCCCGAGGTACGGCGCGGTGCTGCGCGCGGACAAAAGCTGCGGCTGGTCGGTGCCCGGGCGAACAATCTGAAGAATCTGAGCGTCGACATTCCGCTCGGCATCTTTACCGCCGTCACCGGCGTCTCCGGCGGCGGCAAATCGACCCTGATCATCGAGACTCTCTACAAGGCGCTCGCGCGGCGGCTCAACAATGCGCGCGAACTGCCCGGCGAGCATGACAAGATCGAAGGGTTGCAGCATCTCGACAAGGTGATCGACATCGATCAGTCGCCGATCGGACGCACCCCGCGCTCGAATCCGGCAACATATACTGGCGCCTTTACGCCGATCCGCGACTGGTTCGCCGGTTTGCCGGAATCGATCGCGCGCGGTTACAAGCCGGGCCGGTTCTCGTTCAACGTCAAGGGCGGTCGCTGCGAAGCCTGCGAAGGCGACGGCGTTCTCAAGATCGAGATGCATTTCCTGCCCGACGTCTACGTGCAATGCGATACCTGCAAGGGCAAGCGATATAACCGCGAGACGCTGGAGATCACCTTCAAGGACAAGTCCATCGCCGACGTGCTCGACATGACGGTCGATGACGGTGTCGAATTCTTCAAGGCAGTGCCGGCGATCCGCGAGAAGCTGCGCATGCTGCAGGAAGTCGGGCTCGGCTATATCCATGTCGGCCAGGCGGCGACCACGCTCTCGGGCGGCGAAGCACAACGCGTCAAGCTCGCGAAGGAGTTATCGCGCCGTGCGACCGGCCGAACGCTCTATATTCTCGACGAACCGACAACGGGCCTGCATTTCGAGGACGTGCGCAAGCTGCTGCAGGTGCTGCACCGGCTGGTCGAACAGGGCAATACTGTCGTCGTGATCGAGCATAATCTCGAGGTCATAAAGACCGCCGACTGGATCATCGATCTCGGTCCGGAAGGCGGCGACGGCGGCGGTCACATCGTGGCCGCCGGAACACCCGAGGACGTCGTACAGGTGGCGGAGAGCTATACCGGCGCATTTCTCGCGCATCATCTCGGGCGCCGCGCAGCGGGCAAGCGAAAGAAAAGCGCTTAAAAAGACCGGCGCTCAAGGGAGGAACGCATGTTGACTCTGTATGGAAACCCGGGCGCGGCCAGTATGGCGCCGCATGTCCTTCTGATCGAAGCCAAGGCACCGCACGACGTTGTCATGGTCGATCTCGACAATGGCGAACAGTTCAAGCCGCATTTCCTGAAGATCAACCCGCATGCGCGTGTGCCGACCTTGATCGAGGGCGATCTGGTTCTACACGAGTCCGCGGCGATCACGCTCTATCTGTGCGAACGCTTCCCGCAGCTCGATCTCGTTCCCGCATCGGGCTCACCGACGCGCGCAAAATTCCTGCAATGGATGATGTATCTGACCAACACGGTGCAGGAAGAGCATCTGCATTACTGGCACCCCGACAATTACATGGAGAGTGATGGCGGTCGTCAGGAGATGAAGACCATGGCCGAGACGCGCCTCGGCAACATGTGGGCGCATATCGATGGCGCGATCGCGAGCGGCGGCCATCCGTATCTGCTCGGCGATCGCTGCACCGCCGCCGACATCTATCTCACGATGCTGACCCGCTGGTCGCGCGCGCTCGCCAAGCCGCCGGAAAGCTACCCGCATCTCAAGGCGCTGGCCGATCGGGTCAAGGCCCGCCCGGGCTATCAGGCCATGCTGAAGGCCGAAGGCATCGAGCAGTAGAGCGGAGCCGGCCGCGGCACTACTTCGCCGCGACGACCTCGATCTCGACCACCAGCTCAGGCACCGCCAGCGCCGAGACGACCACCAATGTTGAAGCGCAGGCATGGCCCTGCATCGCCGCGTCGCGGGCGACACGCGATTTCGCCACATCGGCAGCGTTGGTGATGAACACCGTGTTCTTCACGATGTCTGCCGGCCCCATGCCTTCCGCCGCCAGGATTGCGATGATGTTCGACCAGCAGCGCGCCGCCTGCGCTTCAAACCCTTTTTCGATCGTGCCATCGGGCTTGGCCCCGACCTGCCCGGAAACATACAGCCAGCGCGCGCCGGCTGGTGCCGCAACGCCCTGCGAGTAGTTCGAAAACGGTTTGACCACGGTATCCGGATTGAAGCGCTTGAGCATGGAATCCCCCTGGGTGTTCGGATCGGGACGAATGCTAACCCAGACCTGCGATCCGCGCCACGAAGCGTCGCTGCATGGGCGGGGGCCGCAGCACCAGAGGCAGCATCAGGTTACGGATCGCGATTTCGACCCGATTGGTTTCCTCGGCCAGCCGTACCATCCGCTCTCTGAGCCGGATTGCCGTGGTGCCGGCCGGACGGCGCAGCGACGAATAGCGCTGCAGCCGGTCCTCATCGAGCAGTTGCGCCATGACGGCGACGTCCTCGACGCCGAGATTCATACCGCGTCCCCCGATCGGCGAATGAACATGCGCCGCATCGCCCACCAGAAAGATTCGATTTTTCACCTGATAGCGCTTGGCCTGGCGCACCTGGACCTTGAAGATCGATTCGCGCAGCGTCTGGCGGACCGAATAATCGCCGGGCACCTGAAACCGCGTTTGCGGCGTGTTCGCGACAAAGCGGTATAGATTCTGGCCGACCCCAACGGCGAGCCCGAAATGGCCCCGGTCGTTGAGAAACAGATTGAGGCTGTCCGAGTCGTAAGGCCAGCGTTCGATCGCATAGTCGGCGACGCTCCAGAATTTTTCAGATTCGAATCCTTCGAAAGGAATTCCGGCCGCGTGCCGGATCATGCTGTCGACGCCGTCCGCGCCGATCACGATGGCGTAAGGTTCGACCGTTTTGCGAAACCCTTCGTCGATCACCACGGAAACTGCCTCGCCGAGATCGACCACCGAGCGCGCCACCACCGAGCGCGCCACCACCGGGCGCTCGACGGTCACGCCGAATTCGAGCAGTCGCCGGATCAGGATGTTCTCGGTCTCGTTCTGCGGCAAGGCGAGCAGATAATTGTGCCGGTGGCGGATCCGCGAAAAATCGACCGCGCCGGCGATGCGGCCCTTGATCCAGAAATCCGCCCGCACAATACGCCGCCCGGCTGCGAGCAACCGTTCGGTCGCGCCGGACGCTTCGAGAATTTCCAGGCTGCGCGCATTGATACCGACGGCACGGTTGTCGGACGACGGTTCCGGGTTGGCATCGACGATCCGCGGATTGAAACCGCGCCGGGCCAGTTCCAGTGCCGCAGTCAATCCGGTCGGTCCCGCCCCGACCACCAGAATTCGCGCTGCCGCGCCGTTTCGCATGGCGTCACCCGTCTCTTGCATTGTAAGTGCGCCGCTTCAGGCAGTAGGTAAGGCGGATGAGCCTCCCCGTTCATATCGTCGGCGCCGGTCTGGCCGGCAGCGAAGCCGCCTGGCAGCTGGCTGGCGCCGGTGTGCCGGTTGTTCTGCATGAGATGCGGCCGGTCCGTGGAACCGAGGCGCACAGAACCGGCGACTGTGCCGAACTCGTCTGCTCGAACTCGTTCCGGTCCGACGATCCGAACTACAACGCGGTCGGTCTCCTGCATGAAGAGATGCGCCGCGCCGGTTCGCTGATCATGGCCGCCGCCGATACCAACAAGCTGCCGGCCGGCGGCGCGCTGGCGGTCGACCGCGACGGGTTTGCCGCCGACGTCACCGCGCGCCTCGAAGCCCACCCCCGCATCCGCATCGAACGCGGCGAAATCGACGGCCTGCCGCCCGCGGCCTGGGATACGACGATCATTGCGACCGGCCCGCTCACAGCGCCCAGACTGGCCAATGCGATCCGCAACCTGACCGGCGAGGCCGATCTCGCCTTCTTCGACGCGATTGCGCCCATCGTCCATCGCGACAGCATCGACATGGAAGTTGCCTGGTTCCAGTCGCGCTACGACAAAGAAGGACCGGGCGGCGGCAAGGCCGACTACATCAACTGCCCGTTCGACCGGCCGCAATACGAAGCCTTCATCGATGCACTGCTCGCCGGCGAGAAGACCGAGTTTCGCGAATGGGAAAAGGACACGCCCTATTTCGACGGTTGCCTGCCGATCGAGATCATGGCGGCGCGCGGCCGCGATACGCTGCGCTGGGGTCCGATGAAGCCGGTCGGCCTTACCGATCCGCGCACCGGCCATCGCGCCTGGGCGGTTGCGCAACTCCGTCAGGACAATGCACTCGGCACGCTGTTCAACATGGTCGGGTTCCAGACCAAACTGAAACATGCCGAGCAGGTGCGGGTCTTTCGCAGCATTCCCGGTCTCGGGAATGCCGAATTCGCCCGGCTTGGCGGCCTGCATCGGAACACGTTCCTGAACAGCCCGCGTCTGCTGGATGCGCAGTTACGACTCGCAGTCGAGCCGCGGCTGCGCTTCGCCGGGCAGATCACCGGCGTCGAAGGCTATGTCGAAAGCGCCGCGATCGGCCTGCTCGCGGGGCGTTTCGCGGCAGCCGAACGCCATGGACTGTCGGAGGATGCGCCGCCCGCGACGACGGCGCTCGGCGCGCTGCTGCACCACATCACCGGCGGTGCCTCAGCCGAAAGCTTTCAACCGATGAACATCAATTTCGGACTGTTTCCGCCTCTAGCCGACCCACGCCTGCGCGGCCGCGAACGCAAAGCCGCAGTTGCGGCCCGCGCGCTCGCCGATCTCGATCACTGGCTTTCGCGGTCTGCCGCCGCAGCCTGACTGACGTCGATCTTCGATGCCGCCGAGTTGCGTTCCTCGCGCGCGGTGAACCACACCATCCGATCGGTCTGACGAATATCGATCGGCAAAAAGAACGCGGGTCCGGGCGTATCGATCGCGCGCCACGCCTCGATCATGTTCTGTTTGTTGAGCTTCGAGGATTCCTGCCGGTAC